>Ga0209986_10000068_pt1 | contig 86549 bp, 107 predicted proteins | sample BlataG_FD_183168 | JGI IMG/M metagenome (GOLD analysis project Ga0209986, IMG submission 183168) | Deep subsurface microbial communities from Black Sea to uncover new lineages of life (NeLLi) - Black_00105 metaG (SPAdes) (version 2) | ecosystem: Environmental > Aquatic > Marine > Oceanic >...
TAGAACCTGCACTCGAGGTCGTTAATCATATGAGGATAAAAGATACAAGTGGGTGCTGGTATAATTTTGAACCTGTATCGTTTAATCCGTTAGTATAATCTAAATAGCCGAAAGAAATCGTAATATGATAAAATTATAACCTTAAAGGCAATAAATAAAGAGGGGAAGATAAGAACATGGTTTCAGCCACGAGAATAAGTAAAATCGTAGGGGTATCTGAAGAGGAGATAATTAACAAAAGCTTGATCTCGTTTATAGAAAGAGAGATAAGACTTGCAGAAGCGGATATTGCAGACATACGTGAGAGATATAACGTGATCTCTAAAGAAGAGCTCTACGAAGCAATAAAATCAAAAAAAATAGCGAGTCATCCTGCATGGGAGGATTACATTGTTTGGAAGAATAAAGAAAGGTATATGGGGGATTTAAAGGAGCAAGCAACGTTCATCAGGTGATGTACACGATTTACAACAAATTGAAGGACATAGCGGAGAAAGAGTTTGAAGATATTGTGAATGCAACAAACTGAAATGGAGTGTTTTAGTTTATGCTTGAAACAAAACCAATTTTATTAACAATGCACTTTTTCAAGAAATGGGCAGAACGAGTTTTAGAGACAGAAGATATAAATCAGGCGAGGAAGATGTCGAAGAATGTGGTTAATGAAATAGAAAAGGTTATATTTAACAAAGATTATGTTTGTATATATGACGGAGAAGAGCGGGAAAAGCCAAAGTACAGGGTTATCTGCGAATTATTTAATTCGCTTGTGACTTTGATCATTTTGGATACAGAAGTTAATGTAATAAAGACCGTTTGGATCCCCAAACCGTGGGAAAGAGAGATATATAAAAGGAGAGGAGAAGTAAGATGAAATGTCCCATCTGTGGTGGAGAACTCAAGAAAATCGTGGAGAAGAGTGTTGTTAAAGGATTTGAAGTTCCTACCGAATTTTACAGGTGTGAGTCGTGTGAAGAAGAACTAATGAGGGAGGATCAATTCAGAAAAGGAATGGATAAGATTATCGAGCTAAAATCCGAAATTTTGGTGAGCAGCATTGAAGGGGATTACATAAAACTTCCAAAAGAGATTGCTAAGAGATTGAAGGGTAAATACATTGAGTTAATTCCGGAAGAGGACAGGGTAGTAGTTATTCCTAAGTAAATCAGCCTAAATGGATGAGTGAGATGATTTATGAAAGCATCAATCATACTATGCACGCACCGGAGCGATGGGTATGAAGACTTTGAAGAGGCAATAGATAGTTTGAAAGCCCAATCCTACGAGAGCCTGGAGATTGTTGTGGTTGTAGATGGAAACAGGGAGTTGTATGATAAGATTGTAAAAAGCGGGATTGACGCGGATAAAGTCGAGGTCAAGGTGATATTAAACGAAGAAAACCTGGGTCTTTCAGAAAGCAGAAATAAGGGCATAAAAGAGGCAAAAGGCGATGTCATTGCATTCTTCGATGACGATGCGGTTGCGGATGAGAACTGGATGAGGGAGTTGCTAAAGGTATATAAGAAACGTGATGCGATAGCAGCAGGAGGGAAATTGCTGCCAAAATGGGTTTCAAAGAAGCCGAAATTCTTGCCGGAGGAATATTACTGGCTGATTGGCGCAACGCATAAAGGATTTCCTGAGGAAGTAACGGAGGTACGAAACACATTTGGGTCTAATTTAAGCTTTAAAGCAGATGTGCTAAGAGAGCTGGAGGGGTTTAGAAGTGAAATGGGTGTGAAAGGGAAAGGGCTTTTACAAGGTGAAGAGACGGAGTTGTGCGAAAGAATGAGGGAAAAGTTTGGAAGGGGCGTTGTTTACAATCCTGAAGCGGTTGTTTATCACTAAAACTTTTTAGAAAAAAGTTTTATCAAAAAAATAATAGTTTCTTTGGTCAAGCTTTCTTTTCTAAAGAAAGGTTGTGAGAAGTGCTTTTTGGCAGGGATACTCGAAAAGGGTGATGATGGAGATGGGGTATTCGATAAGCGAGGAGGAAAATTAATTGAAGGGGAATACCTTAAAGGTAAATATATAGGGAGTGAAAAAATGATTCCGATTGTAAAACCTGTAATAGGCAGTGATGAGATTCAAGCAGTTGCAGAAGTCCTTAAGTCAGGAATGCTCGCACAAGGAAAAGTAGTTGAAGACTTTGAAAATGCTTTTGCCGAATATGTTGGTGTTGAAAATGCAGTAGCAGTTGGCAATGGTACAATATCTTTGGATATTGCACTCAAGTCATTGGACGTAAAACAAGGAGATGAGGTTATTGTTCCTTCTTTTACGTTCATATCCACTGCAAATGCGGTTCTGTTCCAGGGAGCTAAACCGGTGTTCGCCGATGTAGACGCAAGAACGTTCAATATCAATCCAAAAGATGTCGTAGAGAAGATAACTGATAAAACAAAAGCGATTATAGGCGTGCATCTATTTGGTCATCCCTTTGACGTGCGGGAAATGGAAGATATCTGTGAAGAGCATAATATACATTTAATCGAAGATTGTGCTCAAGCGCATGGTGCCGAATATGAAGGCAAGAAAGTGGGAGGGTTTGGAATTGCTGGTTGTTTCTCTTTCCATGCTACAAAAAACATGACTACCGGAGAAGGAGGGATGATAACAACCGAGGGAAACGAAATAGCAAACTTGTGCAGATTGCTTAGAAGTCATGGTGAAAGTCAAAAGTATTTCCATACGATGTTGGGATACAATTATCGGATGATGGATATACAGGCTGCGATAGGTCTTACGCAGTTAAATAAATTGGATAAATTTAATGAAATGAGAATAAAAAATGCAGAATATTTTAACAGAGGCTTAAAAATATCCGGACTCAATACCCCCTATAAGAAAAAAGGGGTTAAGCACGTTTATCATCAGTATGCGGTTACGATTGAGGAAGAGGAAGGATTTCCAATGTCAAGAGCTGAATTTATGAAATATCTAAAAAATAAGGGTATTGGATGTGCAATTCACTATCCCCTGCCAATTCATAAACAGCCGTTATGCAGGACAAATATCGGGAAGACAAAGGAAAAATGAGCAAGGATCTACCGGAATTGGTTAAAAAAGGAGAATCAGAAGAAGTAGAATTTAAAAAATCTACCGCTCAATTAGAGAGGACTTTAAAATCGGTTTGTAGTTTCTTGAATCATAAAGGAGGAAGGGTTTATTTTGGAATAAGTAAAGGAAAAATTGTTGGGCAGGCGGTTTCTGATCAAACCTTAAAATCAGTATCTCAGAAAATCCGGCAGAGGATAAAACCTGAAATAAGTCCGGAGATTAAAGTTTTAGAAGTTGAAGAGAAGAGAATTATAGAGGTTATAATCAGTGAAGGGAAGAATAAACCCTACTTCTTGGATGGAGTCTGTTATAAACGAGTTGGAACTGAGAACATAATAATTTCTCCAGAGGAACTTGAGCGGATAATTTTGGAGAAAAAGGAAAGGTATTTTGATTCCGAGATTTGCGAAAGAGCAGGCTTGGAAGATATTGACGAGGAGAAGGTAAAATGGTTCCTAAAAGTTGCTAAAGTAGGAAGAGATTATCCACTTGATGAAAATATTTCTGTTATAGATGCCTTAACACATTCGGAACTTTTGAAAGAGGGAAAACTAACAAATGTTGCAGTAGTTTTGTTTGGTAAAAATCCACAGAAGTTCTTTTTACAATCAGAAGTCAAATGTTTACATTTTCATGGAACGGAAGTTGAAAAACCATTTGAAACATATCATATTTATGGGAACACTCTTTTTGATCAAATGGATAATTCATTGGGTTTTGTTCTTGATAGATTGAGAAGATATGTTATTCCAGAGCCAGGCAAGTCAATAACCAAAAGACCGTATGAAATTCCAGAGTTTGTTATCCGGGAGGCAATTGTAAACGCAGTTGCACATAGGGACTATTATTCTAACGCAGGAATCCAGGTAATGGTTTTTGTTGATAGAATAGAAATTTGGAATCCCGGAGAATTGCCAAAGCAGTTAAAAATAGAGGATTTAAGAAAACCGCATCCATCTCTACCGAGAAACCCTATTATAGCAAATTTGTTGTATTTGACCAAATATATTGAAAAAAAGGGTAGTATCTCAAATAAGGAGTATTGTAATTTGTTAAAGGTTTCTAGAAAAACTGCCACTACGGATTTGATTGATTTGGTTGATAAAGATATTTTCTCCCCATTTGGAAACAGTAAGAGAGTTCTTAGATATGAATTCAAATTACGCAAAAATTACGCAAAAATTACGCAAAAAGAGGAGTGAGAAATGAGTTATGCTTTCAAAATTTCAGTGATAATTTCTGCGTATATTATTGTAAGCATTATGGGTGCGTATTTCATTAAATTAATGCTCAGGAGATATGAGGAAGACGTAGAAACCAGCAGCTTAAAAGAAACTTTTCTTTTTAAAAAAGAAACATTTACTAAAGAAAAAAAGGAAAAGATAAAAGGTACAATCGTATGCCAAATCTATTGCAAGGTTCAATGAATTGAAGGATAGAAAAATGGCTGAGTATTATTTAATCGGGACACTTGTAAGCATAACCTTTGCGTTACTTGTCGGCATCATTGTCAGAGAAATTTTGGTGGGTGGGGTATGAAGAAAATAATGATTATGAAAGGAGAATAAACAATGCAGAATGAGATAAAGGTCGTAATTATAGGTCCGTCGAAAAAATTCCTTTCCGGAATTAGTTATTTCACGCTAAGGCTTTCAAATGCTCTTTCTGACTTAATGGATGTTAAAACTATACTATTTAGAAAAATGTTACCCAAAAGATTATTCCCGGGCTGGAGAAGGGTCGGAGAGGAACTCACAACACAAAAATTTGACGAGCGGGTGGAAGTTTATGAGATACTCGACTGGTATAATCCTATTACGTGGCTGAAAGCTTTTAGAATAGCCAAAAAAGCAGATGTGATAATATTTCAATGGTGGACTTCAAGCGTTGCACACATGTATTTGGCACTTGAGATTTTGAATTTAAAGAAAAGAGCAATAATAATAGAGTTCCATGAGGTTGTTGACCCTCTTGAAAGTTCAATTTTACCAGTAAGGATTTATTCAAAGGTGATGGGTAGATTGATAAGAAGACTTGCCACAGGTTATGTAACGCACTCGAATTCTGATAAAGAACTCATAAGTAAAAATTATGGGATAGAAAAGGAGAAAATGGAGGTCATTCCGCATGGCATTTACGACCATTATAAGAGGATAGAGCGTAATATAGCCAAATCTAAAGTTGGAATAAAAGAAGAATTTGCAATCTTATTTTTTGGTTTATTAAGACCTTATAAAGGCGTTAAATATTTAATAAAAGCGTATGAGAGATTGCCTGAGGATTTTATTAAAAAATCAAGACTTTTTATTGTGGGTGAGACATGGGAGGATAAAGAATCGAAAGAGCTTGCGAAAGAATCAAAGTTCGGTAATAAAATCAATGTAGTTGATAGATATGTGCGCGATGAAGAGATATCTTTATATTTCTCTGCTTCTGATGTTTTAGTAATTCCTTATACTCGTGCATCGCAGAGTGGGGTAGCTCATATAGGAATGGCTTTTGGAATGCCGATAATTGCATCCGAGGTCGGCGGGCTGAAAGAAAGTCTGGGAAAGTATGAAGGAACGGTATTCGTTCGACCTAAAAGTGCAAAAGATATAGCAAAGGCGTTGATGTCCACGTTCGATGAAAGGAGGACGTTCGAGGCACCTGACGAGCTCAGATGGGAAGAAATAGCGAGGAAATGGTTTAAACTGGTTAATTGGGTGAGAGAATGAAAATAGAAATTATTCCTCTTGCGTTGAAGAAGATAAGAAGGCGAAAGATACCGATAGAATGGATAGAAGAGACCGTGGGCAACCCAAATCAAATGGTCGAAGGTTATAGCGGAAGAAGAGTTGCACAAAAAGTTTATTATGTGGGAGATAAGAAGATGTTATTAAGGGTGGTGTTGGAAGATAATGATACGGTGGTGACGGCATATCTCACATCGCACAACCCTTTAAAAAAGCGTTGACGGAAAATGCTTCGCAGAAGTTTTTGGGAAGAGCAACATGAAAATAGAATATGATCCAAAGTATGACATAATGAATATAGAGTTTATAGCGGAGGGGGATATAGCTGAGAGTGTAGAGTTGGAGGACGGCATAATCGTTGATTACGCAGATGATAAAAAAGTTGTGTCCATTGAGATATTAGACGTTAAGAAGAGAGTAAGTGGAGGGAAATTAGAGAGTGTAAATTTCGTAATTCTTAAATGAAAATCGTTCAAGTCTGCCCGCGATATTACCCTGATATTGGCGGTGTGGAGACGCATGTGAAGGAGATAAGCGAGAGGTTAGTGAAAAGAGGGTTTGAAGTGGAAGTTGTCTGTACCGACCCTTCAGGGAAGCACCCAAAAGAAGATGTTATAAATGGTGTCAATGTGAGGAGATTTCGGTCAGTAGCGCCATACGATGCTTATTTTTTTGCGCCACAAATCTATTTTTATCTTAAGAAAGCGAAATGGGAGGTGATTCATGCACATAATTATCATGCGCTACCGGCATTTTTCGCTGCGTTAGCGAAGAACGATAGGAAATTTGTTTTCACTTCGCATTATCATGGAAGAGGTCATACAGTTTTGAGAAATATCCTGCATAAGCCTTATAAACTCTTTGGATCGGGGATATTTAAAAAAGCAGATAGAGTTATTTGCGTCTCTCTTTACGAGAAAGAGCGGATTAAGACGAATTTTGGTCTTTCAGACGAGAAATTAGTGTGCGTACCAAACGGCATAAATTTAGAGGAATTCAGAATCAAAGGCAGTGTTAAAAATAAGAAAACAATTTTGTACGTTGGTAGGTTGGAGAGATATAAGGGGGTGCAACACATAATTAGAGCTTTGTCATATTTAGAAAATTACAAATTAGTGATAATTGGTAAGGGGCCATACGAAGGAGAACTAAAGAAATTAGCTTTTAGTAGCGGTGTTAATGATAGAATCGAATGGCTAAAGGACTTATCAAGAGAAGATCTTCTGGAGCAGTATAAATCAGCGGGAGTTTTTGTTTTTCTCTCCTCTTTTGAGGCTTTTGGAATAACTGTAGCAGAAGCTTTAGCAAGTGGAACACCGTGTATAGTGGCGGAGACCGGTGCCTTAAAAGAGTTTATAGATGAACGGATATGTTTTGGTTTAAGAAATCCCGAGAATGTAAATGAACTTGCGGAAAAGATTATTGAAGTGTCAAAACGGGAAATCAATCTTTCGGATTTGCCAAAGGATAAAATAAAAATAAAGTCGTGGGATGAGGTTGTGGATGAGCATGAAAAAATATATAATATAAGGAGCTGAATGTTTGAAAAATAAAAATGGCAGAGAGGAGAAAATAATAAAATGAAACTTTGCATTGTAGTGCCCTATTTCACACCATACGTAAGAGGGAACGAATATGGATTAGCAGAAAGCCTGACAAAACTTGGATATGATGTCACGGTAATCGCATCCAGAGGAAAAGCGCCGCGGGAAATCGTCAAATTATCAATTACGAATTATCAATTACGAAGTGCTTCTGAGAAGTATGATTTTAATTTTAAGGTAAAATATCTGCCAACGATATTAGATATTGGCGAGAATCCTGTTGTTTCTGGATTGGATCTTGAAGGATACGACGTTGCATTATTGCAGGAGGATTATCCGTTTATATGCCATAAAGCGTACAGGGAAGCAAAGAAACACGGGATTAAAACGATTCTTTCTTCTGAACGCACATATTATCCGGAAGGGCTGAAAGGGGTGTTTCTGAAAATTCTTGATAAAGTTAAAAATGAGGAATTGAGAGAGAGGGTGAATGTGCTAACGGCACACTGCTCCGCGGCAAAGGATTTTATGGAAAGGGAATTAAGGGTTAAAAGAGAGGTTAAAGTCATACATGTAGGTGTGGATACGGTTTTATTCAAGCCAATGGAACGAACAGGAGAGTATTTAGCGGAAGGCAAGTTTAAGATTTTGACTGTTGCGAGGTTGCACAGGTATAAAGGTTTAGAATATTTAATAGAGGCAATGCAGCTCTTACGAGAAGTGCCGGAAGTAAAGCTGTATATTTTAGGGAAGGGACCAGAGGAAGAGAACTTGCAAAACCTTGTGAATGAATTCGGTTTAGAGAGAAGAGTTGAGTTTATTCGAGAAGCAATTCCTAACTATGAAATGCCATTTTTATACAGTGAATGCGATGTTTACGTGCAGCCGAGCATAATAGAGCCTTATGGAATTGCAGTATTGGAGGCGATGGCGTGTGGGAAGCCAGTTGTTGGGACGAAAGTAGGTGGTATACAGGATACGATAAAAGATGGTGAAACAGGTTTTCTTGTTGAACCAGGAAATGCGGATGAGGTAGCAGATAGAATAACGATTTTAAAGGATGAAGACAAAAGAGCGGAGATAGGGAAAAGCACGAGGGAATGGGTTGTTGATAATTTCGATTGGATGGTGATTGGGAAGAGATATAAGGAAGTTATAGGGGAGTTAGTATGAACATGAAAGAAGAATACGATAAAAATCTGATAAGGATATAAGATGAACGACTTGCTCAAATTAATATCAGTTGGAGAAAATGAAGGATTGGAGTTTAAAGAATCTCTACGACTTAAAGAAGAAATCGGTCAGGCGGTTTCTGCTTTTTCTAATGCGCGTGGCGGTTCTATATTGGTAGGGGTCTCAAATGATGGAAAGGTCATTGGTGTTGATATTGGAAGAAATACCCTGGAGGAGTTGGCAAACTACGTCAAAAGAAATACCGACCAGGCGATTTTTCCTTCTGTGAAGATTTTGGATGCGGAGGGAAAGAAGATTATTGTGATTGAAGTAAAAGAAAGTGCAGAAAAGCCTGTTTTCTTTAAAAACCACGCCTACAAACGTGTCGGCAAGACAAATCAGCAGGTATCTTCCAGTGAAATGAGAAAGTCGGCAAAAGAAAGTGGCGCGGAAGTTTATTGGGATGAGCAGGTTTGCGAAGCGGCCACCTTGGAGGATATTGATGAGGAAAAGGTTAGACCGTTTTTGAGAAGGGCGAGATTCGAAAGAAGATTGGAGGTCAGTCCTAATATCTCGGTCAGAGAAGCATTAGAAAGGTTGAATTTAATTAAAAATAAAATAGTAAAATGGTGTCTGGAACATGGATTAAGAGAGCCAGATTTTGAGGAGATTGCAGGTGGCTTTCTTGTCAGGTTTTATGCTCCGGAAGACATCTTATCATTAATTCCTGAGCCGGGGAAGATCGATTTGGATAAATTAGGATTAAATGAGAGGCAGATAAAAGCATTAGGGCTGATGGTTAATGAAGGTAAGGTATTCACCAATAAAGAATACCGGGAACATTTCGGTGTGAGCAATTGGACATGTGTAGACGATATGAAATTATTGGAAAAACACGGTTTGGTCATTGTAGAAGGTAAAGGAAAATCTACTGTTTATAGAGCATCAGAATCACCTCACGAAAGTAAGAAAAAACTCACGAAAAAACTCATGGTGGGCGAAAAAAGATTGGAAAAGCGATATTTAGAATGAACGTTATGATGCAAAAATGATGCAAAAGCCAAAAATTAATATTAATCATGGTGATGCAAAATGAGAATAAAAGAGATATATAAAGAAGGTGTTTTGAAGTCCTTTGAAAAATCGGATTTGCCAGAAAAAAGCGAAAGTGAGAGTAAAGGAGGGAAAGGTGATTAAAAAATCCCGCGCTATGAACATCCTTTACGTTGCCCCCGATATTCCTGTGCCGCACACTGGAGAATTCGTTGGCGGTTCCACGCATGTAATGAAAATAGCGGAGGGGTTAACGAAGAAAGGAAGCAATGTGATTATCGTCTCAAGAAGAGCATCAGGGATCAGAAGAAATATGAGGAAATCAGCAAGAATATCTTTACGAGGAGAGTTTTTCGTGGATTGATTTTTCCTATTCAGGGTAAAATATCGAGTAAAGCTAAAGAAAAGGGTAAGTTTTTAGACGGATACGAATTTGCAGAGGAAACATATTTCCTTTTCTATCGTTTTGTCTTATTTTTTCTCGTGGTTTACCTGCTAAAAAAGCACAAAATAGATGTAGTTCTTGACAGGAGTTCTTCAGGAGGAATAGGAGCGTTCTCAGGATTTCTGTTGAGAAAGCCAACTATCGTGGAACTTTTGGACCCGGATTACAGCAATTTATCACTCAGATTAGCGAATAGGATTTTTGCATATACCAAAAGGATAGTTGAGCCGAGTTTGCATGACAAAGTAGAGATTGTAAGTGCTGGCGTTGACACAGAAGTTTTTAAGCCGCTATCAAGTGATGAAGTGAGAAAGAAGTATGGTTTGAAGGATAAAAAAGTGGTTGTTTACGTTGGGGCACGAAGTGCGTGGCATGGCGCCGAAGATCTGATTGACATTGCTGCTAAGTTTGATGAGGATATAAGATTTCTTATGATTGGGGGAAATTTAGAACTGCCAGGAGGGAAGGCAAAAGAGAAAGGAGTTTCTTCTAAGTTCATATACACCGGATTTGTAGAGCATGAAGAAGTGCCAAAATATGTTTCTGCACTGTTGAAGGCTGCCTACCATTACCCTTCCATTACCTTGAAAAACAGGTCTTTTTCGATCCAAAAATTTGCAGAAAGTAAACGCTCATAAATCATATTTATGTTCTCATCTATAAATTTGCGGTCATAGAAGGCTTTAACTAACCCTAATGTTCCTATTATTTTTATAGACATATTCTCAGCATAAATCCTTGCTTTATAATCGTCAAGAAGTAAGTAATCAGGATTTAACTCCAAAGACAAAGCAATGGCTTCTGCCTCACCTAATCCTACATCAACACTGATGAAACGCACAAGTTCTTTATTTTTGACCTTCTCTATCTTAACAAATCCAATGTTAATTAATTCTCTAACAGTGTCACTTGCAATGTCTTTCTTCCGAAATATCTCGTTGAAAACCGCTTCTGGAATAATCACATGCTTGAATAGCTTCAGAAGGTTCTTCAAGTAATTGCTCCTTGCCAAGATAATCAATGGGGATGTATTAGAGACAGCGATCATTTTAACCTTGAAGTTAATGTTTTAGCTGCTTTCAGCTCTTTCTCAGCTTCGTTCTCTGTTAAATAGCTATATTCGAGTCCCATATTCTTCAGTATTACAGAGAACTCATCTCTATCCATATTCAATAATTCCGCCGCCTTTGAAAGCGTTATCTGCCTCGAAAATAACAGACCTACCACAGTAAAGAATCTTCCTTTCTGTTCGTAATCTTTGAACAAAGGGAATTTCGCTACTATAACATCTACATCTACGCTCATTTTTGTAACACCTTTGTTTTTTTTAATGAAAAGATATTCCTCTATCTATTTAAACTAAACTAAGGATTATTGAAAAGCGATGAAGGAAACAAAAATGAACATCCTTTACGTCGCTCCGGATATCCCAGTGCCGCATACAGGCGAATTCGTTGGCGGTTCCACGCATGTAATGAAAATAGCGGAGGGCTTGGCGAAGAAAGGAAGCAATGTGCTTATCCTTTCAAGAAGAGCATCCGGGAATCAGAAGAAATATGAAAAGATCAGCAAGAACATCTTTACGAGGCGAGTTTTTCGTGGATTGATTTTTCCTATTCAGGGTAAAATATCGAGCAAAGCTAAAGAAAAGGGTAAGTTTTTAGGTGGATACAAATTTGTGTTGAAGAAGGAAAGTATTTAAAAGACGATACAAATATTAAAGTGATCTCCATGAAAGGGTTAATCATCTCAGGCGGGTATGGGACAAGGCTTCGCCCTCTAACATACTCACAGCAGAAGCAGTTAATCCCTGTTGCAAATAAACCAATTACCAAAAGGAAGTAAATTTATTATTGGAGATAACTCATGGGTGAGGATATGATAAAGGGAGTGAATGAATGGCGCAAATACAAATACAAAAACTTATTGCAAAGCGGAACTTACATAATACAGTAAGATTTTATAGAGTATATCCAATTGTGCAGACAGTGTCTGCACAATTAAGCTGGTCTCATTTTGTTGTGTTAACCTATCTCGCTAATAAAGAAGAAATAAAAAGAAGAATAATGAGGGGGGAAGAATGAAAATCTTATTTGGTCTGCTTGCAGATTTGGTTGTTAGGATGAGTGAATAGGATGAAAGCCGAGAAGTTCAAAATAATTATATAAAGATACAAAGATAAAAGTTAAGGAGTATACAAAATATATCTGGAAAAAATATCAAAAGGGGGAGAAAGATGAAATGAAAATAAAAGCACTATATGAAAATGGGGTTTTAAAACCGTTAGAAAAGATAGATATAGAAGAAAAGGCGGAAATAGAAATAAAAATCGCTAATGCCGTGACGAAGACAAGGGGAATAATTAAAGTGAAACCAAAAATAGCTAAAGAAATAGCGGAAAGCGATGAACTATCGGTTTGGGGTGCATAGATAAATGCTACTGGAAGAAATTCTCTCTCGAACTAAAGTATTCGTAGATTCCAATATTCTTAAAGAAAATCCTGAGGTCATTCCAACACTTGAAAAATGCGAGGATGCAATAGAGAAAATACCGGATTTTGGCGTTAAGATTCTTCTGGTCACAGTAGAAGCTATTTTTCAAAGCAGGGAACTCAGAAGGCGATATCTCTTGATGACGAATGATTCCTTAAACTTGTATGTTATGAGGAGTAATCGACTTTATGACATAGCAACAAATGACGGAGATTTTGAAAGAGTTGAGGATATAAAAGTCTGGAAACCAAGGTGGTGAAATGTAAAATTTATAGGTGATATCGAATGATAGTGGCGGCGATACAAACGGTATTATTTGGTTTGCTTGCAGATTTGGTTGTTAGGAGGAGTGAATAGGAGGAAGAAGTGAAGCGAGAAAGAAGCACGAGTGATTAAATGATGCAAATACAAAAAGTTGTTATTAAAAAGCAAGAATTGGAAAAAAAGGTAGAAGAAGGATTAGAATTAGAAGGCTATACGGAAATATTACAAGACATTAAATCTCTTCTCGAAAAAGCAATATCGAAAATCTATCACTTGATTTGGACATCCAAAGGAGAGATATTTATAGAATGGTGCAATTTTACAGGGTATATCCAATTGTGACATCACTGATGTCACAATTAAGTTGGACTCATTACACTGTTTTAATTACAATTACAGACAATAAAAAAGAAAACCTGTGCTAAAAGAAAAACAAAAATTTTTCTCGTGAAAATCTGTGTAATCTGTGGTTATAAAAGGAGCTAAATAAAAAGGAGAATAATGGGGTTGGAAGAATGAGAATAAAAGAGATATATAAAGAAGGTGTTTTGAAGTCCTTTGAAAAATTGGATTTGCCAGAAAAAAGCGAAAGTGAGAGTAAAGGAGGGAAAGGTGATTAAAAAATCCCGCGCTATGAACATCCTTTACGTTGCTCCGGATATTCCCATTCCTCATACAGGCGAATTTGTAGGTGGTTCCACGCATGTAATGAAAATAGCGGAGGGCTTAGCGAAGAAAGGAAGCAAGATGATTATCCTGTCAAGAAGAGCATCAGGAAATCAGAAGAAATATGAAGAAATCAGCAATAATATCTTTACGAGGAGAGTTTATCGTGGATTGATTTTTCCTATTCAGGGTAAACCATCAAGCAAAGCAGGAGAAGAAAATGAAGATGAAAGAAGAATACGATAAAATGTATTTCGAGAAAACGGCTGAAGATGTAGGACTTATACTTAAAGAACGAAGACCTTTATGGAGAAGATGGGTGAAGATTATTCATAAATATAAAGAAGCAGGTAAGCTTCTTGATGTAGGTTGTGGTCCTGGTTTCTTCTTAGCGTATGCGGAGAGACATTATGATGCCCATGGAATAGATATTTCAGAATATGCCGTAAGGGAAGCGAAACAAAGAACACAAACAGCTAAACTATCTGTTGGAGATGTAACGGATTTTAGATTACAAGAATAACAATAAGAGGTTACATATTTATATAGGTATGGGAAAGAAGATAACATTATGAAGGCATTAATAACAGGCATAACAGGGCAGGATGGAGCATATTTAGCGAAATTTCTGTTAGATAAGGGATACGAAGTTTACGGAACTTACAGAAGGCTTTCCACACCGAATTTCTGGAGATTACAATACCTGAACATTTTTGAAAAAGTCAACTTAATACCAGCAGATTTGGTTGATGCTGGGTCTATGGTGGAAGCGGTAAAAATCTCCGAGTCCGATGAAATTTATCACTTAGCGGCACAAAGTTTCGTAGGTGCATCCTTCGAACAGCCTATTGGAACCGGAGAAGTAACAGGGTTGGGTGTAACAAGAGTTTTAGAAGCTATCAGACAAATTAATCCGAAGATAAAGTTTTATCAGGCATCGACAAGCGAATTATATGGAAAAGGGCACTCTTCGAGTTTAACAGAGAGTACCCCATTTCAACCAGCAAGCCCCTACGCAGCAGCGAAGTTATACGGATACTGGCTGACAAAGCAATATAGAGAAGGCTACAATATTTACGCCTGTAACGGAATTCTTTTCAACCATGAAAGCCCATTAAGAGGCTTGGAGTTTGTGACAAGGAAAATATCCAATGCGGTTGCGAAGATTGCTCTTGGAATAGAAAAGGAGATTTATCTTGGCAATTTAGAAGCGAAAAGAGATTGGGGCTATGCCCCTGACTACATTGAGTCCATGTGGTTAATGCTCCAGCAAAAAGAGCCGGATGATTATGTAATAGCAACGAATGAATCTCATTCTGTGAGAGAATTTGCAGAAAAAGCATTTGAAGTTGCTGGTTTGGACTGGCAAGACTATGTCAAAGTAGATAAAAGATTTTTAAGACCTTTGGATGTTAATTTCTTGCAGGGAGATTATTCAAAGGCGAAGAAAAAATTGAGATGGGAGCCAAAAGTTAAATTTGATGAACTTGTGAAGATAATGGTAAAAGAAGATTTAAATAGGTGGGAAAGATGGCAGAGCGGCGAGAGGTTCCCGTGGGATGCTCCTAATTATCCATCTGAAAATAATATATTGACAAAATCGTTAAAGGTATAGAGGTGATCTGATAATGGGTGTAGTAAAAAATGTAAAGTTCTATCCAGATCAGTGGAAAATTATAGAACAATACGTAAAGGACAAAGATGTATTAGATATTGGTGCAGTCGCGCATTCGACTGAAATGGCAGAAAAAAGCGGTTGGTTACATGGAAGAATTGCAAAAGTTGCAAAGTATGTAATAGGCGTGGATATAGAAAAAGAAGAAGTTGATATACTCAGAAAAAAGGGATGGAATATGATATGTGGAAATGCAGAGACAGTTGATCTCGGTAGAACTTACGATATAGTGATGGTTGGAGATACTATCGCACAGATTAGTAATCCTGGCTTGTTTTTGGATAATATGCACAGGCATCTTAAGGGGGGGGGTGTAATGATTATAACAACTCTTAATCTATTGTGCTGGTGGACTCTGAGAGACATGTTTTTTGAAAGAAAAGGATATATAGATGTAAGTCATACGATTAATTACTATGAAGTTAATAGCTTAACACACCTGTTAAGTCGCCATAAATTCAATGTAAAGGAAATATATTACACGGACTCTGGTAATCACCTTTTCTGCAAATATTTTCCAAAACTTTCGGATTCATTTGTAGTCACAGCAAAAAAAGAATGACGTGAGTTATAATGGTAAAATTATGAAGAGGGGGAGTGATAAAGGGGGATTGCAATGAAAATCAAAGAAATTAAAAAATGCCGTATTTGTGAAAATCCTGATTTAATACCTATTTTAGATCTTGGTGTTCATGCGCTATCAGGAAGATTTCCATCTGAAGATGAACCTGACCCGCCAAAAGCAGCTTTGGAATTAGTAAAATGTAATGATACTAAACGTTCCAACGCCTGTGGACTGCTGCAACTTAAACATTCAGTCTCTCTTGAAGAAATGTATTTGCATAGTTATGGCTATAGGTCGGGAATAAATCAGACTATGAGGCTGCACCTTAAAGGCATTGTTCAGCATGTTCAAGAAATAGTGGATTTACATACAAGCGATGTGGTTCTCGATATCGGAAGCAATGATGCGACTTTATTAAAATATTATAAAATACCAGGATTACGAAAAATCGGAATTGATCCAGCAGGTGAGCAGTTTTTAGAATACTATACCGAGGATATCAAACTAATTAGCGATTACTTCAATTTATCAAATTATTTTTCAGCCTCTGCAGGTAAGCAGGCAAAAGCGATTACATCTATCGCGATGTTTTATGATATAGAAGCACCGATGAATTTTGTAGAAGAAATCAAGAAAGTTCTGCATCCCGATGGAATTTGGGTATTGGAGCAGAGTTATATGCCGACAATGCTGGAAATGAATTCATTTGATACTATATGCCATGAACATTTAGAGTATTATTCACTCAAACAAATAGATTGGATGCTGAGGAAGAATGACTTGAGAATTTTTGACGTTGAGTTTAATAACATAAATGGGGGTAGCTTTAGAGTTTATGTATGTCACAACAACTCAGTGTTTAAATCCAATCAGAAAAAGATTAATCAGGTGTTTTCTAATGAAGAAAAATTAAAACTTCATTCTGAATTGCCATATAAAGAATTCAATGAGCGGGTGCTTCGTATAAAGAATGAGTTGTATAACTTTTTAGCCACCGAGAAAGCAAAAGGGAAATCAATATATATATACGGTGCATCAACCAAAGGAAATGTCCTTCTCCAATTTTGCAACATAGATAATGCTTTAATAACTGCTGCTGCCGATAAGAATCCCGAGAAATGGAGATGCCGAACACCCGTTACCAATATCCCAATAATTTCAGAAGAAGAAGCTAGGAAAGCCAAACCTGACTACTTTTTAGTGCTGCCATGGCATTTCAAAGAAGAATTTATTAAAAGAGAAGTTGACTTTCTTGCATCGGGCGGGAAGTTTATATTTCCATTACCTAAAATTGAAATAATTGGTTATAAAACAGATGTAGGTGTTTTCAGAGAGGCATAAATGAAATGATACCTTGGGCAAAACCATATTTATTCGGAAATGAGAAGGATTTTATGCTGGATGCTTTGTATTCTACATGGATCTCAGGTGGGGAATATGTAAATAGATTTGAATCAGATTTTGCCAGGTTGATTGGTACAAAGTATGCCGTCACAACTTCTAGTGGAACCACCGCCCTCCATTTGGCTTTACTGGCAGTGGGTATTGGCTCAGGCGATGAGGTGATCGTTCCGGGTTTTACATTTGTGGCTCCTGCTAACACAGTACTTCAAACAGGCGCTAAGCCTGTTTATGTGGATATAGATCCAAACACCTGGTGCATCGATGTCAAGGAAGTTGAAAAAAGTATCACTGACAAAACAAAGGCAATTATGCCTGTTCATGTTTATGGCAATGTTTGTGAGATGGATGCGTTGACGAAAATTGCTGAGAATAATGAATTATATTTAATTGAAGATGTTGCAGAGGCGGCATTTTCAAAATACAGAGACGAGTTTGCTGGAAGCTTTGGCGATTTAGGTTGCTTTAGTTTTCACGCCACGAAAACGATCACTATGGGTGAAGGCGGTGCCGTACTTACGAATGATGAAAAATTAAGTGAACGAATGAGAATCTTACACAACCATGGAATGCGAGAAGGGAAGAGATACTGGCACGATGTAGTGGGGTATAATTATAGACTGACCAATATACAGGCAGCGTTGGGGTGTGCTCAGTTGGAGAATGTGGATAAAATAATTGAAGAAAAAAAGGGGGTTTACCAAAAATATTTTAAAAATCTATCTGATTTGCCAGGCATAGTGTTTCAACACATTTCAAAGGAAGTTGAACCAGTAATATGGGCTGTGGCGATAAAAATAAATCCCGAGTATTTCAAAGGGGATAGAGATTTTCTAATCACGGAATTGCTAAAGATGAATATCGAAACAAGACCGGGCTTTTACCCCTTTAGTGTTATGCCATTATATAATGCTCAGCCCCTTCCTATCGCGGAATCAATAAGCAGGAATATCATTAGTGTGCCTTCTTATCCTTCTCTCTCCGATGAGAATATTGATTATATCTGCAATCAACTGAAGAGCTTAAGGAGAGAATGAGGATGAAGAGTGTGTATCTACTTCAGGTTCCGGGCTGAAGAAATAAGATATATTTGCGCTGCGATAGGGGATATTTTAAAGCAAAGAAAATGACGAATAAATCAGAAGATACGGAAAAGACACCGATGTTAGTTTCCGTTGTGACTATAAGCAAGAATGCAAAAAATATCATAGGAAGATGCTTAGACAGCATATTAAGCCAAACATATCCAAATATAGAAGTTGTGGTGGTGGATAGTTCGGATGATGGCACAGAAAGAATAATAGAGGAATATAAAGAAAAATCTAAATTTCCACTTAAAATAATTTATCAGGAGCCGAGAGGCGTTGGTGCAGCAAGGAATGCAGGGATAAGAACTGCAAACGGTGAGGTAGTAGTTTTTGCGGATACCGATTGCTGGATTTCCTCAAATTTTATCATCGAAATAGCGAAACATTATGCAAAATCCGATAAAGTCCTGTGTGTAAGCACCAGTGCAAGTATAAAGAGCAGCAGTAATTCCTTTTTTTCTAAACTAGTGGACCTGTATGATAGAGTAATGGTAGCAAGTAAGATTCAGAAGGAGTTGAGATATTTGATTTTTTCTCCAAGAAAAAAGTTATACGAGATAATAGGATTATTTGACGAGAAGTTAAGAGTTGGAGAAGACGCGGAATTAGAAAATAAATTAATGAAATTACTCCCTCACCTTAAAGAACAAGGATACCGGTTTGAGTATGTGGAAAATGCTGTCGCTTATGAAGAGAAACAAGGGCAGACATTTAAAGAATACTGGAAACGATGTATCTGGTATGGTGAGCCGTTGGCGAATTGGCGATATTACAAAAGTGATTTGCCTGGAAATACAATTAAATTGATGGTAATAACATACTTCACTGCATTACCATTCTTTTTAATTTCTTCGCTTATAGCACACATAAGCACAATTTACATTATCATTTCAATGACACCTTTCTTTTTGCTTTATTCATATATTATATTCAGGTCTATCATGATAAAAGAGTTCTCATGGATGGTATTTCTCATGCCGGTACTTTTGTTTTACAAATACGTTGGGTTGTTCATTGGGTTTGTGAAAGGGATCAAGTACGACTCAACATAAATAATGACCTATAACAACATTACTTTCGACACTGATTTACACAGATTACACTGATTTTTTCATCTGCGTTAATCCGTGTTAATCTGTGTCTATATAATTTTATAAGTCTTTACTTTTGGTGAGCTATAGTTAAGGAATAATGAAGCCAGAATGTTCAATTTCTATCAATATGGCATCTAACAATTATCGAAGAGTACAAAAGATTGGAAAATAGAGCATTACTGAACTTTTCATCAAGATAATTTAATTTAGTTGCAGAAATTGGCAGTTTAATAGCGAAATTTGAAATTAATTTATTCGTAGTTTTTGTGACTTTATCCACAACTAAACCATTTTCTTTACAGAATTCTAACAATTCTTTTTCGGAAAATTCAAATACATGACGAGCACCTTTAAAATCCGATCTCTCTCTAATGTATCTTAATTCACTTGGAATGAACGCTTTGTCTAGTTCCATTATCTGATTTATTTTTAATGAGGAGTATTTTGGTGCTTTGTGTAAGTTAATCCCAGACCTATTTGGTGTAGAAATAATTATATGCCCATTCTTATTTAATACCCTCTTAATTTCAGCGATAACTTTATCCGGGTATTTGAAATGTTCAATTATCTCTGCGAAAATAACACCGTCGAAATGATTGTCTTTAAAAGGTAGATTATATGCATTAACAGAACAAAGATAAACCAGACCAGATAGATTGTTAACCTCCGTCTTTTTCACCAAGTATCGGAGTTTATTCACTACAATATCTGTACCATATACCCTATATCCTGATGATGCTAACGCCAATGATATATCACCTGACCCACAACCAAGATCCAGGATTCGGGAGCCAATTGGTAACTTTAATTCATGGACAAAGTCTATAATCTTATTACCGCGTACTTCGTGATAAAATCGGTTTTTGTTTTTTGGATTCGGATGTTGAAGTGTTCCTTTATCTTCTTCTAAAAAGTCTCGTAATTCCGGTGGTAGTTGTGAGGGTAGTTGAATTTCTGAAAATGTTTCCAATTCTTTCATTTAGCAATCACCTTGTCCTTCGTTAATGTTATAATCACAGTATAATCACGATCCGACTTGATTTCATTTTCTTCTATTTCTGAGATATACATCATCGCTGGTATCACAAATAATGAAGTGAAGGGTGTGCGTGCAATTCCAGGCACATATTTAAAAAAGAATTTTAAAAACAGAGATTTGGAAAATGCATATCCCTTCTCACCTAATATCTTCATACTTTTTAAAGTGAGACCAGAAGGTTCAACTAATCTACTAATCAAGTTCTTCCTGTCATAATATCTCGAAAAACTACCAAAATATACTTTTGTATCTTCGGTTTCCCTATAATAACACGTGAATGGCACAGATATAACTGCAAGACCGCCGGGCTTTAAAATCCTGCCTATGCTCTTCACAACATTAATATCGCCATCCATATTATCTCCACGAAAGTGTTCTATTGAGGAAATGGAATATACTCGGTCAAAAAAATTATCTGGATAAGATAGTTTCGAGCAATCTTGAACACTTGCTTTTAGCTCGAATCCTAGTTTCTTAGACATCTTCTCTTGCCATTTAATGTCATCTGGATTTATATCAGCAGCATATACTTGATGTCCTTTAGAGGCAATAAAGCATGGATAGATAGAAGTGCCACATGCTACATCAAGAATCTTCAAATCTTTATCTCTATTGATTTCTAATTCTAAACTTCTTAGAACTTCTGGAACTTCATGAACCCTTTCATATCCAAAACCCGATAATATATGTTTCAAATCAAAACGGAAATTAAAATTGTACAGCTCTTTAAAAATTTTATATCGAGCCATATCACTAAAACTCTTCTTCATTTGCTACGCTACCTCCTAATATCTCTTTAAATAACCCGACATACATCTTCGCCACGTTCTCCCAGCTCGCTATTTCCTGATACTTGAGCACATTATCTTGATATTTGCTATAATTATTTAATACTTTAGTAATACCCCTCGCAATATCTTCGGGGTCTGTGGGGTTTACTACTTCTACCGGAGGATATTCGTTCGCAATCGCACTCATTCTTACACCTTTGCTTACAACACATGGTATGCCATAAGCAAAAGCATCGTATAATATCCCAGACTGGCAGCTAGTTCTTATATACGGAATGACCACAACATCAGCACTATTAAAATATTTATCTTTTTTCTCATCGGATATCCAGTTCAGATCAAGATTTATTTTGTTGTATTTTGAATATTCCTTTTCGAGTGCTATTACCTCATTTATATCCATTTCTGGTCTACCCGCGACTATTATTTCCACATTCTTGAGATACTTAGATGATTTAATAAGATATTTCACACCTTTATCCGGAGTTATCATACCAAAAAAGAGTGCTACTTTCTTATTTTTTTTGATTTCTTTCTCCGTAATATCCACAGGAGATATTCCAAGTGGAATCTGAGCGACTTTCATTGCTGGAAAGTTTTTCAGTTCATTCTTAATTGTCCCGGCGGCAACGACTATCTTTTTTGATTTTCTTCCAACCACTTTTTCCACCACATTTGCTCGTATTCTTTCTAATAATGAGATATCAGGATCTTTAGAGAATAATGAACTCAACCTCGTGATTAAAGGAACATTGAGCGTGTAATATAACATAAGAAAGTTAAGATTAGTCTTGCTGTATCTATAATATTCGTGGTGTACCTGGAGTAAATCAATCTTCTCATCAGCGATAATCTTCTTTATTTTTTTATACAAATTGAAGGACTTGAAATCAACCATGTAATCTGCTTTTGTAGATTCAAGGTCGCCGATGACGATGATTTTCTCTATTTCATCGTTCTTTCTGAGTTCTTGAACTAATTGATATGTGTAATATCCAACTCCGCATTTCTTATCCGGGAATGTGCTTAATATTGCTATTTTCATTTTTCACCTCATTTTTACTTAAAACTGCTGCATTCCCTCTTTCATAAAGTATCTCATATTTGCTTTTATCAATTAAACCTATTTTATCTTTATTAAGAACTACTACAATATCCCCATTTTCTGCCGTTGTAGCCCATTCATTAAATTTCGCTGATATGTCAACACCATGTATTAACTCTGAAGAACTCGGCGGATGCTCAGAAGCAACGTAAAACCATAACGATTGAGGCATTTCCGCAAAATATGTCAGATTCCCAGCAGGTAAATTATTCTTGCACCACAACGCTACGTCATACTGGTCTGGCGCTATTGCAAGTTCCTGATGTCCTGTCGCCTTTACGCCGATTGACATGACCTGCCCCGCAGCTACAACAATAGCTATTAGCGCTATTATAAATATTGCTTTAAACGCAGTAGAATCTTTTAAAGAATGGGTAATATTAAAACGAGATACGAAATCCATTAATCCTATAAAGAAGAATATTGCGGCTGGATACGATAGCATATAGTACTGCTTTGCATAAGGGTATGCCCGCAGGTCAAAGAAAAGCACACCTATGAGAAGTAAAAAAGTTTGTAAGAGTGAAGCGAAGAAGAAGAAAAGCAATAAACTATTCTTTTTACCAATGTAGCTCTTTATCGCACCTAATATCGAGATTGTGAAGAGCAATGTGCAAGCGCTATTAATTGCATCGAAAAAGAACGTATGAGATTCCGGTACTCTGATACCAAAGAAATCGAAAGGTAAAAATCTTATATATGTCCAATGATAAGCTTCCGAACTAACTCCAAGTCCCATTCCCGCCCATTTTATCATTATCAATGCATAACTTGCTGTAAAAATACTGGTAATCAAAACAAATGTAAATAGGTGAATTAATTTATTCTTTTTCGAAATGTCAGTCATAAATGTCAATGCTAAAAGCAGAGTTAGCCCTGCAATCGTTACCCAATGAATATACGTGAATACAATTGCAATTTCTACGAGAGCTAATGGTAGTATTCCAATTATATTCGGTTTCTTAATATAATCCATGAGCAGCCAAACAAACATAACCGCAAGGAATATACCGAATATCTGTGGCCACCAGCCCATTACTCGCAACATATACATAGGAAGATAAAACGCTAAAACAACAAATGCAGGAAAGATCCCATAAAACTTATCTCCCGCTTTTGATTCAACTACCATCCCATACAACATAGCCGCAGTCAAGACAGAGAAGAAGACAACGAACGGGTAAATAACAGTTATTGGGTCAATATTAAACAATCTGGAAAAGAAGGCGATATTCAAGTGCATACCAAACGGATAATTATTTAAGTGTGGATTTAACGCGTACACGGGGTTGTCTCCAAATAGCAATGAATTGTGCTCTGTGATGAATTTAGTAACTGCAAAATGCGCGAACGTATCGCAATTTCTACCAACCGGGAAAAATGATGGAAGCGAGGGGAGGATATGCACTAAAAATCCTACGGCAAGTATAAAAATAAAACCAAGTGAATACTTTTTATCTGCTTTTATGCTTATAATTGATCGTAAAAGATGCGGATTTTTTAACGATATCCATGTAATCAATAGAACTGAGATTAGCAAGAATATAATCAGGAGATGAACGGAAAACAGCGGAAGACCAAAGCGACCAAGGTAATATCCAAATAAAACCATAAAGCACATGAATATCGTAATCGTTGAGACTATGAGCTTTATCATCTCCTGATCTGGATAGACTAAGCGGATGAAGAGGTATGATGCGAGTAGTCCGAATACCAGTATTGCCAGTTCTATTAACATGTTTTTATATCTATATACGCCTTATATATATTTATGTAAATAAAAACCTGATAAGGATATAAGATGAACGACCTGCTCAAATTAATATCCGAGGTAGAAAATGAAAATTTAGAATTTAAAGAATCCCTACGACTTAAAGAAGAAATCGGTCAGGCAGTTTCTGCTTTTTCTAATGCAAATGGCGGTTCAATATTGGTAGGGGTTTCAAATGATGGGAAGGTCATTGGTGCTGATATCGGCAGAAATACCTTAGAGGAATTGGCAAATCACATAAAGAGAAATACCGACCCTGCAATTTTTCCTTCTGTGAAGGTTTTGGATGTTGAGGGAAAGAAGATTATTGTGATTGAAGTAAAAGAAAGTGCAGAAAAGCCAGTTTTCTTCAAAAATCATGCTTATAAAAGGGTTGGAAAGACGAATCAGAGGATTTCGTCAAGTGAAATGAGAAAGTTGGCAAAAGAAAGCGGTGTGAAAGTTTATTGGGATGAAAGAGTTTGTGAGAATGCGGGTTTGGGGAATATATATAAGGAGAAGGTTAGATGGTTCTTAAGGAGGGCAAGATATGAAAGGAGACTTGAATTAGATCCGGAGACTCCGTTTAGAGAAGCTCTGGAGAAATTAGAATTGTTGAAAGAAGGAAAACTAAAAAACGCTGCTATTTTATTATTTGGCAAAAATCCGCAACGGTTTTTCATCCAATCAGAAACGAGGTGTGCAAGATTCAAAGGAATAGAGCCTTTGGAATTCATTGATATGAAGGTTTTCGGTGGGGATATTATTGATCAGAGGGAGGATGCGGTTGAATTTGTAAAGGAGCATATCAAACTGCATGCAAAAATAGTTGGACTGGAGAGGATTGAAACATGGGAGTATCCAATTGATGCTATAAGGGAAGCGATAACAAATAAAATGAACGTTTTGATGCAAAAATGATGCAAAAATGATGCAAAAACATCTATTCGCAATTTACAAAGTACCGATTGAATCCGGAAATATCCGGAAATATCCGGAAATTATGAGTGAACACCTGAAAAGATGATAGAACTGCTTCAAAAAAGAGTGATTGAAAGTGATAAGATATAGAGCATCATTGAGAATGGTTTTTGTATTATCCATCACAATAGCCATTTTCTACTTCATATTCACAAAAATCGACTTCTACTCGGTTGTGAACGTATTATCACACGCTAACGTCTTTTATCTGCTTATAGCACTTCTCTTGTTATCTGTAATCATACTTCTCGGAGTAAAACGATGGCAGATAATCCTCAATGCAATGGACTATTCAATCCCATACCGTAAGTGCTTCACTATCGTGATGGGCGCACTGCCCCTCACCTCAATAACGCCATCGAAATCCGGCGATGTCATCAAAGCGTATTACCTAAAAGATGAAATACCAATCAGTAAAACAATCGGCAGTGTATTAACCGAACGGGTATTTGACATCTTTACGCTCGTTTTATTCTCTTTAATAGGCATGGTTTTTTGCCAAAAGTTCGAGTACGCAGGTATTGCTCTTGTTGCTCTTTTATGCATTGCAGCAATATTTTTCATCCCGCACGTTCATTTCAACGTTTTAAAAGAGGATTCATGGACAAATAAATTTCATAACATTATCCTCTCTATGAAAACGCTAACAAAAGATAAAAAGGCATTTTCTAGCGTCATGTTGTATTCTCTTTTAAACTGGTTTTTATCAATAATACAAACAGTGATATTTTTTTATGCGATTGGGGTTAAAATTCCTTTACTATTTACAATAGCCAACATCCCGATTGCAATTTTCATTGGATTTATTCCCGTTACTTTAGGTGGAATGGGAACTCGCGACGCTGCAATCATTTTTCTTTTCTTTGCGTATGCAACACCAAGTGAGTTGCTTGGGGTTGGAATATTGTTCTCGGTGTTCAGGTATTGGTTCTTGTCGCTGTTGGGAATACCATTTATGAGAAAACTAATCAGGGAGAGCTGACAAAGAGGAATCGGTTTTCTGGCATACTATCAGTTGATTACTCATTAAGCCATCAAGTCTTATTTTTCGGATAACTTCTTCTACTTTTTGCTCGAATGGGAGAAGTCCAACTGGCGATAGCATAAATTTCTCCGCTTTTAAAACCTCGAATTTAGCAGACTTAAAAAGATCAGCAAGCGTAGATAGTGTTAGTGTCTGGACATGGAGTTCTGGGTCTTTATTGTATCCTATAAGCGTTCCTATTTTATCAACCAGCGGGTCTGGCGTTGTGGCAATGCAAATTCCATTGATAGCGCACACCCTGTTAAATTCGCTTAACGCCTCATTTATATTAGGAACATGTTCAAGAATTGCTGCTGCAATTATAACATCAAAAACCCCATCTTTAAACGGCAGAATCAGCGCATCGCCTTGTACGAATTCAAATGCTTTTTTTTCATCATGCTTGAAAGATTCTGTCGAGACATCCAATCCAATTGATCGTGTGATATTTATGTTTTTACGTTTACCAAGCGCTTTTAACATTAAACCATCTGCTGTTCCAATATCCAACACAGTGGGGCTGTCTTTAATGCTATATTTATTAATAGCGTTTATAACTTCTTGTGCTCTTCGTCTTAATCGGTATCGGTAATCAAACCTATTAAGCCGAAGTTCATGATAATTTTTTATCTGCGTGTCGCTTTGCATAAACATTTCTCTCTACCTAAAGTTGTCAATTCCCATTAAAAATAAATCTTCTCCAAAAATACGTTTTTTTATGGTTTCATCTTCACTTCTAAATCCTGCTTTCAAATACATTCTTTTAGCAACTTCATTACTTAATCTTACCCATGAAATGCATTTACTGATACCATTTTTCTTGAAACGATTTAACGCCTCTTCAAGCAGCTTATTCCCTATTCCTTTTCCTCTATATTCTTTACTAACTGCTATTAAATATATCTCGCCAGTATTGTTGTTTATTTTTCGTAGTATAACAAAACCTGCAAATTTTCCATTGACTTCAGCAACAAAGTAAGGATATAATAAAATAAGAAGCACTTTTTTATACCAGTCTGAAAATGAATTATATACAAGCTTTAGTGCAGGAATTAAGTCTCGCCTTTTTTTAATTCTTATTACAATACTAAGGATTTTATTCATTTTTATCCTTGAGGTGTTTTTGAAAGTAACATCCCCCATGCAATCAAAAACTGCCTGTACAACTGCGTAGGGCTTCTAATACTGCAAAGCCTCCTGAATATATATCGTGGTCTTAGATAAAATTTTCTATTAGCATACGAAATATAGTTATCAACAAATTCTTCTGGTAGCATGTCCATAGATAATGCAGGAGCTGGATTTTTTTCTTCACCTGATAAAAATAATTCCCAGTGGTTTGGTGTGATATACCCTTTGTTTGCAGCCCAATCAAACATCTCGCATCCAGGTATTAGTATTGTTTTACTGAATGATACAAAATCCGGGTCTATTCTAAGTGCTAAGTTTAGCGTTTTTTCCAGTATCTCTGGTGTTTCTTGTGGAGAACCCATCATAAAGTATGCGAAGTTCTCTATCCCTGCCTCTTTCGTAATCTTTGCACAGTCCCTTATCTGTGATACAGTAATCCCTTTTTTCATCAACTTCAGGATTTCGTCATCTCCAGATTCCATCCCATATCTGATTCGATAACAGCCACCATCTCGCATTTTCGCAAGAAGTTCTCCATCTACTTGATCTACCCTTGCACGGCATTCCCAGATTATGTCTAACCTTCTTTCTTTAATCCCTTTGCATAGCTCCAGAACTCTCTTCCTGTTAACTGTAAAAATATCATCAAAAAACATAAACTCTCTAATCTTGTATTTTGTGTTTAGCAGTTCTATTTCATCCAAAACATTTTCTGGTGTTCTGGCCCTCCATTTTCTTCCCATTCGGTTTTTTTTATCGCAGAATGTGCAATCAAAGGGACATCCTCTGCTCGTGATCATTGTTGCAAATTTCTTTTCTCTTGTGAAAACATCAAAATATTTGTTTATTGATAGCAAATGCCATGCTGGAAATGGAATTGCGTCAATATCTGAGATAAGTGGTCTATCTGGATTTTCAACGATTCTATTTGCGTTATTTTCCTTAAAAACTAATCCACGAATTTTTTCTAATCCTTTATCTCCTTGTTCTATTGCATCAACCAGCTCGTTTGTTGTTATTTCGCCCTCACCCTTGACAGCATAATCAAAGTCACCATATTTAAGTGTGAGTTTTGGAAACGAACTAACATTGGGACCACCAACAACGATTTTTGCTTCAGGATTTTTTTTTCTTATTTCTTCTGCTATCCTTTTAGCCTGCCCGAATGTCCAGGTCATGTGGTAAATTCCAACCAAATCAGGGTCATATTTTCTGTAAATCTCGCCTATATTTTTTAATAGATTGATGTCAGTGTCACAATCTATTATTTTTGTTTTATGACCGTTTTCCTCTAAACTCGAAGCAACATAAGCCAAACCCAAAGGAGGGTAGATACCCCTTTGCTTTTCAATAATCTTAGAGTAGTGCCCAACATTTGCTTCACGAAGACTTGGATTGATTAGCAAGATTTTCATAATATTCACTTCGTTTTATTTTGATCTTTATAAACCTAACATCCTATCCCACGCAATATGAGTGTAAATTTATAATAAGGCTCTAATTCCTTCCAAAATATTTTTAACTTCGTGTTTGTTAAGATTTTTGGATAACCTTTTAATTCTTTGTAAGATGTATGAAGGTCTAAAATAGAACTCTCTGTTGGCATTTTCAAGAAGTTTTTTTAGTATTTGGAAGTCAGCTTGATTTCTGAGTATAGGTTCCATTTCAGAGTACAAATCCCATTTCGTATGAAAGAGCATATTATTCTCCAATGCATCATCAAATATCTTGGAACCAGGGAGAGGAGTGAGTATAGTAAAAGTCGCATAATCCGGCGAAAGTAATTTGGCAAACTTTATAGTTTCTTTAGTATCTTCTATTGTCTCTCCCGGTATTCCTAACATAAAACTGGCTTTTGCCTCTATTCCTACCTTTTTAGTATATTTTATAGCTTTTTTGGCCTGTTCTAGTGTTGTTCCTTTATTAATTATCTTAAGCGCTTTTCCAGTACCTACCTCTACTCCATATTTAATATGGTAGCACCCAGCATGTTTCATTGTTTTTAAAAGGTTTTCATCTACGTGATCTACTCTGCTATAACAATTCCATTTTATGTCTAACTTCTTCTCAATAATAAGTTCACATAACTTTTCGATTCTTGACCTAGGGATGGTAAGAACATCGTCATAAAATCTGAAATCACGAATGCCAAACCTCTTGATACAGTCCTCTATTTCTTCGATAACATTTTCTGGGCTTCTAAATCTAACCTTCCTTGACAGGCGTGTTCCACCTCTAGAGCAAAAGGTACATGCATATGGACAACCTCTTGAGGAGATAAGTCCTGTGGATGGTAGATAATAATAATTACCAACTGGCGGAACATACTTATAAATTTCTAATTTGTGTCTTGCCGGAAAAGGTAGTTCATCTATATTTTTTATAGGTTCACGGGGTGGATTTAGTCTTATTTGATCATTATCCCGAAATGCTATACCTTTGACTTTACTTATATCGTTTTCTGACTCTAAGTTTGTCAATAAGTCTTGAAAAGTCATTTCCCCCTCTCCCTCAACCAAAAAATCGAACATTGAAAATTCTTCAAGCGTTCTAATAGGTAAGGAGGAGGCGTGAATTCCCCCGATGACAGTGAAAGCATTAGTAAGGCGTTTCGTTATTAATGCAACTGAACGAGCATTGAAAATATGAGGTGTGTTTGCAGTAATACCGACTATATCAGGTTTATAGATTTTTAATTTATTTTTAAGTATCTCGAAAGGTTCAGAGTATAGGGAAAGATCCAAGATTTCTACCTCTCTCCCTTGCGTCTCTAAATAGGAAGCAATGTATGGCAAGCCAAGATCGATTTCCATGCCTTCTAAAGTTTTTACGTCCCCCCCCCGAGTACCAATTGCAGTACGAGGCGTGTGCGGTCTTATCAATAATACCTTCATTTATGAACTCCTCCCTTTGATTATTCCACCTCTATGTTTATTCATATTTTGTTCTCACATATATCTCCTTTTCATCAATATTAAATACGCATCATAAGTTTACTTATGGCATCTGCAAAGAGACCAAATAAAAAAACCACTACTGAAGTTATAAATAATAAAATTGTTGTAACGTCCCAAAATTTATCAAGATAAAACATGCTGAAAAAAGCAACAAAGAGACCTGCTGCAAAGAAAGAAATACTCAGTGGTATGAAAATCTTTAATGGATTAAAATATGTTACTGACCGTAAAATAAGCAAGAGGAAATTAAGACCGTCACGGAATATTTTTATTTTCGAACTTCCCTTTCTTGGAAAATAGTTAATATCTACGAACTTAACTGGGTGGTCGTTCAATAAGCATGCTAAAAGAAAAGTAGTTGAAATGGAAAAAGTAGAAGGATAAAGATGGTAGTACCGCAAAAAAACGTCCTTTTTGAAGACTCTGAGGCCCGAATTCATATCTGGGATGCGTTCTCCAGCTAAAAAGTTGATTAACCTGTGATGAAAAAACTTGCCAAATCTTCTGATTACAGATATACTTACATCTTTTCCTACCCTTGCGCCACTCACAAGGTCGTATTGCCCTATATAACCGACAAGTCTAGGTATGTCCTCGGCTGGATATGTGCCATCTCCATCAATTATTATTATGTTATCCGATTTTGCAGCCGTAACGCCTTCTTTTATAGACCCGCCATAACCCTTATCAGATCCATGCTGAATTAACCGCACATCACTATGTCTTTCAACTATATCCACGGTTTTGTCTGTTGAGGCATTGTCTATGACGATTATTTCATAAGAGCTTTTAAGTGTATTTAATGCTTTTTTGACATCATTTATGACCTCGTCAATTACTTCTTCTTCGTTACGCACAGGGATAACTACGCTATATTTTATCGCTGACATTTTTTCTTACTCCTTATCTTTTATCTTAACCGTGCGATCAATGAAGTCAATGAACAGAGTTTTTGCCTTCAGCATAGAAGTTCCTATTAGCACTTTAATTCCTCTTCTCGTCTTAAAAGCGGCAGGATATCCGATCCTGACTAAGAAAAAGACAGAACTTGGATATTTTTTCCTTGCTTTATTCGTTGCCTCTATTGCATCATTGCCAACGAAGTAATCGCCACTATCTACTTCTATCGCCACGAATTTATTTTTTAACGTCGATTCTAACTTATCTTTTATCTCAGCATATATCTTCTCGCCTTTAGAGCATAGCTCTTCTGTTGTATATTTGGCTTTTGATTTCAACCTTTTTAATACATCTTCAGTTTCTATAGCCATTTTATCTCTCCTTTAATTTTATTTATCATCTTCTTTTAACTTTTTCTATGTATGATATTCCCTGAGCGTATCTTCAACAGCAGATATTACCTTATCCTGTTCCTCCCTCTTCATCCCAGGATACATCGGCAGTGTAACGATAGACTTTGAGACCTTCTCCGTTACTGGAAGCTCCTCATTCCCGTAGTCATTCCGATAATAGCTACACAAATGTACTGGAGGGTCAAAATGAACTGATGCACCTATCCCTCTTTCCCTCAGCCTGAAAACAAATTTGTCCCTGTCAATACCTTTCACCTTTACCGTGTACATCTGATAGATGTGCTTGCACTCTTTAAGCTCCACAGGCTTCGCAATTCCATCGAAGTCCAGATGTTCACCGTAATATCTTGCATATTCCCTTCTTAGCTCGTTCATCTTGTCAAGCTTTCTCAGTTGGACAAGCCCTATCGCAGCCAGAATATTGCTCATCCGGAAGTTGTAGCCGGGGATAACGCAATCCCTCTTCCAGGGCATCTTTATCCCTTCTCTTTCCAACGTTGTCGTTGGATTTCCATGACCTCTAAGCTCCGTCGCTCTCTCCGCAAGCTCGTCATCATTTGTCGCAAGCATGCCCCCTTCCCCTGTCGTCATGTTCTTCGTTGCCCAGAAAGAGAAGCAGCCGATGCCAAACGTCCCTGTCTTCTTCCCTTTATACTCCGCACCTATTGCTTCCGCAGAATCTTCAATTACAAGTAAATCATGCTTCTCCGCTATCTCCATTATTTCGTCCATCTTACAGCTCTGCCCCGCGAAATGAACGGGCATTATCCCCACTATCTTATCCGTTATCTTATCCTCTATCTTTGTAGGGTCCATATTGCAGGTGTCATACTCTATATCCACGAAAACAGGTTTGCACCCCACATTTATTATCGCGTTTGCAGAAGCCACGAACGTGAAACTCGGCACTATTATCTCACCTTTCAAGCCGCTTGCCTGTATCGCTACTTGCAAAACCGAAGTGCAAGAGTTGAACGACACAGCGTGCTTTACACCCAGATACTTTGCAAATTCCTTCTCCAACTCTTCATTCTTCGGTCCATGCGCTACCCACCCTGATTGCAAAACCTCTGCAACTGCTTTTATTTCCTCTTCTCCTATATAAGGTATGCATAGTGGTATCATTTTAATACTACCTCCTTTTTCGGCTCAATCCCAAATACAGGACAATAAACGTCCAAAAACCACCTCATTGTCTCTTTCACACCCCTCCTCAGGTCATATTCACTCTTATAACCAAGTATTTTCTTCGCTTTAGAGGTGTCAAGTTCTCCTTTTCTCGCATCTACTCCTCTTGCCTCTGTAATTTCTATTTCTGTCTCTGGTATGAACTCCTTTATTACCGTTGCCAGCTCTTTTATTGAATAATCATGCATGCCACTTATGTTAAATGCCTCTCCGTTCGCTTTATCCGAATTAAGTGCAAGAATAAACCCTTTCGCAACGTCTTCTACGTATGTAAAGTCCCTTCGCTGCTCTCCTCCTCCTTGTAAATCTAAAGGGATGCCTTGCAACGCCTTCTCTATGAATTGCTTCACTACCCTGTTCTCCAAATCTCCAGGACCGTAAACTGCGGTTGTCCGAATTACCGTGACTGGCATGTCATAAGTTCGATAATAACTCATTGCTATCCTATCCGCCGCTGCCTTAGTTGCTCCGTAAATATCCTTTGCCTCTAAAGGGTGCCTTTCATCCGCGGGCGTATATTGAAAATCCCCATACGTGGATGCGGAAGATATATAAATAAACTTCTCCAAATCGAGAATTCTTCCTGCTTCCAGTAAATTGAACGTCCCGACGGTGTTTACATTAAATGTAAGGCTTGGATTTTCAATCGCCGTTGGTATGAATGTTATTGCCGCGGTGTGAATGATTTTCTTGATTTCGCGTTTCTTTAGCGTTTGAAAGACATGTGCGAAATCCGTTATATCTCCAAGCACAATCTTCGGTTCAGCGTCCGGAAATCTCAGCTTCTTCAGAAAGTCCACATCCCCATGCCGCAGATTGTCGTAAATTATCACCTCTTCCCCGCTTTCAAGCAGTCTTCTCACAACATGCGAGCCTATAAAGCCCATCCCTCCTGTAACAAGTATCATTTTTTTGTCTCCATTGCCTCTAAGTATAACTTCGCCTTATATATATTTTTCACTGTGGTAATTTCAATGCGCGTCCCTCTGAGCAATATGCCCAAAATTTTCCTCCCATCAAGTATCATCATTTTTATTGCATCCTGCAATTCAAGCTCGCCTCTCTCCCCCCTTTTTACATTCGCGCAATACTCAAAAATTAGTGGCTCGAATATATAAATACCAGTGCCTCTATAACCATAAGAGATGTTCGCCTTTTCTATTATATCTGTAATTCTGTTTCCATCCAAGCGAATACTCTCGTATCTCCCCTCAGGATCCCCACGCTCTACAAGTAGAGTCGCTTCCGCACCGCTTTTAATGTGTTCCTCTAATGCATACTTGCAATTTTCTGTAAAGATATTATCAGCTAAATGAGTTACGAAAGTACCGCTTATAAAATCACTCGCTGAACATACCGTATATGCAAGCCCCAAAAGTTTGTCTGGATAGCAATAGTATAATGAAGCATCAAAATCATGAGAATCTAAAAATTCTTTTATCTCTTCCTTTTTATAATGCAATGCAACGACAATTTCAGTTATGCCCATTGATCGAAGATGCTCTATTGCATATTGTATTAAAGGCTTACCTCTTATCTTGATTAGAGGTTTCGGAGTGGTGTCTGTCAGCGGGCGTAACCTTTCACCTTTTCCTGCAGCGGGGATTAAGCCAACTATTTTCATATCAAACACTCACACTCCACGGATATTTTTTGTTTTTTGAATATAAGTTATTTTTGAATATAAGTTATATATGAGATTAGGGTATAAGTTAGTTAGGATGAAAATAGATTTACTGGATAGCTTACTTAAAGTTAATGGCATCTCAAGAAGCGAATTCGATGAACTAATTCGTCAAATGGAAAACGATCCAGTTGGGTTCATAGTAAATGAAACAAATCCAAGCGTTGCAAAAAAGAAGAACATCGCAAAATCCATTTTTCAAATAATATATCCTTATAGAACTTCTAATTACGTCGTTGATAAGCCTGAAATTGATTATATTGGCATGACTTTTTTAGGGGTAGCTGCAGGTGGATATGCAGTCAGCCAAGGGAGTAGAACCGGAGGGTTCATTCTTCATGTGGGAGACAAAAGAGTTCATGTTGATCCAGGTGTTTCTGCTATTAGAGACTGCAGGGATTACACAATATGCACTGGAGAAAATTTGGATCCTATTTTGACTGATACATTACTTGTTACACATAATCACATTGACCATGCAGGTGGTGTAGAAGAATATACGGAAATTTGGCTGCCTTTTTCAAGCGTTATGAGGAAAAACATAATAGCAAATGAAACGCTCGTCAAAGGTAATCCCAAATTTAATCAAGGGCCAAGGCTTGATAAATATAAGAAAGCAAAGATAGATGTCCAATCGCTTAATCCAGGAGAAAGGATATGCCTTGAAGATATAACAGTCAGAGCTACAAGAGCAATACATATAGAAGCTTTTGACCCGATTACGAGGAAAAGTGGGGGAAATTGTATAGGTTTTGTTGTTGAAACTCCGTTTGGAAGCATTGGTATTACTGGTGACACTGAATATTATGATTCCATGGCTGATGAGTTTTCAGATGTCGATTATTTAGTGGCATACGTGGTACAGGAGCGCTCCAGGACTGAAGCGGAACCTGAGAGGTATTCGGCGGGTGATATCGCGAAGGGAAAAGAAGCTCCTCATGCTCAGTTTCTTGGCGAGGTTGGTGTAGAAAAATTACTTAAGGAAATTAAACCAAGAGTCTGTATGCTTACACATTATGGCGACCAACTTGCAACTTTTATGAATGGAAAATTAGTATATAAAGACATCCCAAGGGCTATAGCAAAAAGGATTGGGAATAATACCAATGTAAGAACTATAGCTTGTTTAAATGGCTTGAGTTTTGATATAAGAGATAATAATATTGAAATGAAAATGAATGAAAAGTATTTTCTAAACTTCGAATAGGTCACATTACTTTAATAGAGCTATACAAAAATAAAAAATAATCTGGCAACTGTTCAACAATATACAATCCAATGAACCCCGCACCGCCGGTTACTAAAACTTTCATTTCCTCTGCCTCCCTGTTATGAATCCCTTCCAGAAGTAATACACATTCAAGAAGTAATCCAATAATTTCACTGGTGGCATTAAAAATAAAACCTTCGGGTCTCTCATCATTTTATATGATCGAAAGGCATTCCCAAATACTATTACAGCAATATACCCAATACCTAACAATCGTATTATATTTACCGGAATAAATAACGCAATTATAGCCAGCGTTTTAAATATTTGATTATCAAAGCTACTCGCTCTAAATCCATATTTTCTGAACAATACGCCCTGTCCTTCAGATAAATGAGCTCCTTTAAAGAACAATATCTTCGATAACCCAGTTGCGTGCGAAGAATGTAAATGACATACTGGAACTGGCACAGATACTACCTTATAACCTTTTTGCGCTGCGCGCTTGCAAATATCAACATCCTCGCAAGATACTCTGTATGTCTCTGCATCATGTCCACCGATTTTTAACAGAATATCTTTCTTCCATATATCACATGACCCTTCAGAGTACTCGACAACACTAACCTCATCCCCCATTTCTTTCTCTTTCTTAACTTCCCATCCAAACATCGCTTTTTCCCAAAAACCTAATTTGTTGTAAACTTCTTTAGTTAGAATGAGGGGTGATGAGACACATATAACGTCGTCATTTAATACAAGATATGGAACCAATTTTTTAAACCACTCATCATCCACCAAAAGAGCATCATCCTCTATTACACAAACAAGCTCGTGTTTCGCATTTTTCACACCATCATTTATCGAACTTGCCAGTCCCATATTCCTATCATGAGTTATTATATTCAATCCATGTTTTTTGACAATCTCTATCGTATTATCCGTTGAACGATCGTCAACAACTATTACTTCAATATCAGCATCATATTTTTGGTTAAGTATTGCAGGAATTATCCTATCCAGTGTTTCAGCGTCATTGTATGCAGGGATAACTACCGAAATATTTGGATATTTTTCCAGTTGTTTTACTTCACATTTCTCTTCCTTAAACATATACAGTCATCCCTCCTAGCTCAAATAAGTGGTTTCCACCACCCTTCATTTTCTCTATACCATTCCATGGTAGCTCTTAAAGCTTCTTCAAATTTATATCTCGGAATCCATCCCAATCTTTTTATCTTCTCGCAATTTAAAGAGTACCTAAAATCATGCCCTGGTCTATCTTTCACAAATTTTATTAAACCTTTAGGTTTGTTTAGTTCTCCTAATATCAAATTTGCGATTTCTATATTCGTTTTTTCATTCCCTGCTCCTATGTTGTAAATTTCGCCTATTTTCCCCCTTCTAAATACGAAATCTATCGCCTCACAATTATCCTGAACATAAATCCAATCTCTAACATTTTTACCTTCTCCATAAATTGGAAGGGGTTTATCATGTAAAGCATTTAGAATAAGAACAGGGATTAACTTCTCTGGATACTGATAAGGTCCAAAGTTATTTGAACTCCTCGTTATTAAGACAGGCAAGCCGTAAGTCTTGTAATAAGCTTTAACCAGCAAATCCGCCCCTGCTTTGCTTGCTGAATAAGGAGAAGAAGGGTCTAAAATATCCGTTTCCTTGGAGGAGCTTTCTTTTATGCTTCCATACACTTCATCCGTACTTATTTGAATATATTTTTCAACATCATGTCTTCTTGCATACTCTAAAAGATTATAAGTCCCAAGAACATCTGTTTTTACAAAAATTCTGGCATCTATTATCGAACGGTCCACATGAGTCTCTGCTGCGAAGTTAAATATTACATCGCATTCTTTTACCTTTTCAACGTCTTCTTTATTGCAAATATCTCCTTTTATAAACGTTATTTTATCCATTACATCCTGCAAATTCTCTATCCTACCTGCATAAGTCAGTTTATCTAAAATAACGATTTCATCATCTGGATGCTTCTCAAGCATGTAATGAACAAAATTGCATCCTATAAAGCCTGCACCGCCTGTTATTAATATTTTCATTTTTCTTTTCCTTCTTTTACCCATGCTTCTTCCCTGCCGTAAGTATCCAATCATAAGGTATTTCCTTTGTGTCAGGCGGTAATCTATATTCATCTGGTTCTTCGTAATTATAAGGAAGCGTTGGAATGCTTAGGAAATACGCAGTTTCTGCTCCAATCGCCTTAAATCCGTGATACACTAAAGGAGGCACACTGATTAACATAAGGTTATTATCACCAATAAAGAATTCATTTACCTCCTTAGAGGTGGGCGAATCTTCCCTTCCATCATACAATGCCACCTTCATCATTCCTTTTACGCAAGTGAAATTGTCGGTCTGCTTCTTATGATAATGCCATGCCTTTACCACCCCCAGATAAGCAGTGGTAAGGTAAACCTGCCCGAATTTCTCAAATATCTCATCGTCATTTCTTAAGATTTCCATCAACCACCCTCTTTCATCAGCCATTACCCTCAATTTCTTTGTTTTTACTCCTTCTATCATACTTATATCACCACCTGTGAGCTATCACCAATTATCAACCTTTTTCCTTTTGGTAGATTATCCCCTTTTTCAATCACTGCATTTTTGCCTATTAGACTATCAACAATTCTATCAGCATTTATTATTCTCGTATTTTCCATAATTATCGAATCTTCAACCTCTGTATTTTCTATAACGCAATTATTTCCAATACTTGTGTACGGACCGATATATGTATTTGAAATTGTGCAATTTTCACCTATGACTGAAGGTCCTTTTACCATAGAACCACCCTTGATCACGGAATTCTCACCTATTACAACTCTTCCTCTAACAACTACAGCGTTCTCGATTACTCCCTTTATATCACTCCTTATAATATAATCTAAGACAAGACGGTTAGCATCCAAAATATCTTCAGGCATTCCCGTATCTTTCCACCAGCCATTAATTACTTGCGGCACTACTTTGCAATTCCAACCAATGAGTCTTTGAATTGCTTCGGTTATCTCCAATTCACCTCTGTCAGAAGGTTTAAGCTCTTTGATAGCATCAAAGATTATGTGCCGGAAGAAATATACACCGGGCATTGTCAGGTCACTGGTTGGCTTTTCAGGTTTTTCAATTACTCTTATTACTCTCCCATTCTCTATTTCGGCAACGCCAAATCTCTTTGCAAGATTAATATCCTCAACACGGTAAAGTAACAACAATTCATCCCACTCTTTCTCAGTTTGAAATTGTTTCGCGTATTCTTTTATTCCCCCTTTCAGCATGTTGTCTCCCAAATAAACTACGAAAGGCTCGTCGCCCATGAAATCTTCTGCAAGGATTATAGCGTGTGCTATCCCCTTAGGTTCTGCTTGATTAATATAGGTAATGTTCACACCAAATTTTGACCCATCTCCCACAAAATCTTCCACTCCTTCCTTCATAGGACCGAGGATTATTGCTATTTCGGATATATCTGCATTTTTTAAGTCTTTTAAGCCATAAAATAGGATTGGCTTATTAGCTACTGGTAGCATGTGCTTATTACCCGTATATGTGAGTGGTCTGAGACGTGTGCCATGCCCACCTGCGAGAAGTATCCCCTTCATTTTATTTCCCCCCTTTACGCATATAATCTATAAATTCATCGTAATCCCTGATATAATCCTCTTCATTATAATAATCAGAGGCAATGGCTAAAATTACGGTGTCTTTTGAAAAATTTATCATTGTATGCCATAATTTTGGACCAATATAAAGCCCTTTATTTGGCTCCTTCAATTCTATCTCCTCTCTTTTCTCGCCATCATTTAATAAAAAAGTAACCTTTCCACGAATACAAAAGAACACTTGTTCTAATTTTTTATGAGCATGTTCGCCTCTAACGACTGATAAATCGCCAATTTCGTAAATATAATACATCCTTTTAATTTCAAACGGTATATCTTTTAAGGATTCCCCAACGGATAGAAAACCTCTTTTATCGTCACCAATTTTTGGCAATTCAATTATCCTACAATTACTGATGTTTAAATTTTTCATAATTTATTTCTCCCAAAATCTTTTATCGCTTCAATTATATAATCTACGTTTTGGTCTGATAACTTATGATGAAGTGGTATGCAGATCAAATCGTTATCGAGCTTTTCTAAGTTGGGTAAATCTTTTCTTAAACCACCAAAAACTGTGTACTTATCGTTCCTCCAGTTATGAACCGAAACTTCAATGCCTTTGGAATACATCAATTCAGCAAATTCTGTTCTTCTCCCCACATGTATAGCGAACATCCAGTTTGCGGGCATTCTATTCGGTTTATTTTCTAATAGGGTAATGCCTGGAACTTCTTCCAATTCTTCTCTGTATCTCTTAGCAATCCCCGCTCTCCTCTTGAACAGCGAATCGAAATATTTTAGTTGCTCAAGTCCTATTGTGGCTGCTATATCATTCATGTGATACTTATATCCAACTTCCTTTATATCGTATGTAGGGTCATGCCCTAATATAGAAGGTTTTCGAGCTTCCCTGTCTATGCCAAACCATCTTCTTCTTATCGCTTCTTTATACTTATCAGGGTTTGTTATGGAAAGCATTCCACCATCGCCAGTAGTTATATGCTTGATTGCCTGAAATGAGAATATTGTAAATTCTGAGATTGTTCCAACAGGCTTATCTCTATACGTAGCACCCAGGGCATGCGCTGCATCCTCAATAACTGGTAAATCATGCTCGGCAGCTATTTTACGAATTTTATCCATATCACAAGGATAGCCACCCCAATGAACGCAAATTATAGCCTTCGTCTTTTCCGTGATATGACGCTCTATATCATTAGGGTCGAGATTAGCGGTTTCATATTGTATATCAGCGAAAACGGGCTTTGCGAACTGCTCTAATATAGCTGTATTCGTAGCAACCATCGTATATGGCGTTGATATAACCTCATCTCCGGGTCCTACACCTATCAACGCTAATGCAAGTCTTAGGGCAGAAGTGCCTGAGTTTAGAGATACAACATGTTTAAGACCAAACTTCTTTGAAAATTCTTTCTCAAACTCCTCCACTTTAGGACCCTGACCAACCCATCTGCTTCTTAGCACCTCTGCTAACTTATCAATCGCGCTTTCCGGTACATGCGGATAGAACATAGGTATCATTTCTCTTTCCATAGTTATTTGTAATTGCGATGGTATATAAATAAGTTACCTATTCCTTTTCTAACTCCCAGTGGATATGAGGTTTTAAATTCCCTGCTAAGAAATGCTCTGCGAATTCGGATCTTAGATTAACCATCTTCTCAAGCCAGCCACACCATCGGTTTTTGAATATTATGCGCCTGCTGATAATCTTAAATCTTGCTTTGCTGTAATAGCGAAACCCGGAATTTACCGTGAAATAGTTCATTGTTGCTACGGTGAAAAAATGTTTTGTTAATGGGTCTCTGAACGCATCCAATCCCTTAATATGTGGCACTTCTATAAGCAGTTTTCCTTCCCCTTTCTTTAGCACACGATGCATCTCTTCCATTGCTCTCATAAAATTATCAACCAAATGAATAAGTTGGTAACAAAGGATTTTATCTACGCTACAATCCTTAAAGGGTAAATTATGTATATCCCCAATAACATCCACTCCTTTTAGTTTCGTGATGTCAACACCTATGGAATTTGGTGTTTTTCCTTGCCCGCAGCCGATGTCGAGGGTTATCATTTTTGTTCATTCCTTGAAATCTATTATTGCAATTAAACTAACACTATTATCTAACGTAACCCCTTTTGATAAATAGTTAATAAACCAATCATCTAATTTAAGCACATACGACCCCCCCCCACAACTGTTGAAATCACACTGTGATCTCTTATCCAATGATTTTTTAAAGTGGGCAAAATCCTTGGCTGTCCAAATTTTGAACACATATTATATAGGCGATCTGCATCAAATAACTGATAACAATCATGCGGAATACTTAACTTGTTTGGAACTACAATAATTGCTCTATATTTGGTCACACGTTTAACTTCTTTTAATGCTTCATAAGGTCTATCAAGGTGCTCAAATATGTAGTATAATAAAGTTGTATCAACCGCTTTATCTTTAAATCCTAAGTTATACACGTCTCCCACTACTACCTCTAAGCCAAACACTTTTTTCCCGTATTTAACTGCTTCTTCATTTGCATCCATACCAACTACTTTTTTGGCTTGTATTCGTTTAGTAATCCTCACACCATTCCCACAGCCGATATCTAAAACAATATCACCCTTTATATTTATATTATTCAATATTATTTTTGTTCTATTGATTGCATAGACTCTTGGGATGTATTTCCAGTGGTATGGATCACTCATTTCTTCAATTTTTTTATAACCTTCTTTTGGCTTGTACATCATAACTTCTTCATTTTCAATCATTTATAACCTCCCACCACTTCTTTGCAATCACATCAATATCATACTGACTTACTGCTTTTTCACGACCCTTTTTCCCCATTTTCTTCCTTAACTTCTCATCGTTTATCAGGATATTTATTTTATCAGACAAAAGAGTTTTATTTACATAGGGTATAAGAAACCCATCTATGCTATCCTCTATAATTTCACTAGTTCCTATACCCTCTACTGAGATTACTGGCAATCCACAAGCCATGGCTTCGATTAAAACAATTCCAAACCATTCTCCTGTGGGGTGCGCATAAATATCTGCTTGATTATACACCTTCGCAAGTTCCTCTCGACCACTTATAAAATCAAAATGTTTTACTGGATATTTTCCTTCCAGTTCCTTAACAATTTTAGATAGCGGACCCTTACCAACAAACCAGAACTCAATTTCTTTTGGATTTGATTTTTTTGCTATATCCAGCAATTCCAATACCCCCTTTGATTCTACCATATATCCTACAAACAAAACTTTTACTGGCTTACTCTTTTCAATTTCCGACATTGGGCTGAAAATATTTGTATCAACCGGGTGTGGAATATGATATGCCTTTGCACCATATTGTTCTACTGCTTCTTTTGCACATTTTGTCACTGCAACAGTCTTAGTCCCGTCTAAAAATCTTTCCCACAAGGTTATTTGTTTTGAGAGATACGGCTTTTTAACCCAATGATTTCTGTCTATTTGTGGTGTAGATGTGTGATAAACTATATTATTATGCTTCTTCAATTTGAGGAGATATAAAACTAACATGCTATAAGGTGCAACACCTGCAATGATATTTTGATTTGATTGAAAAGGCATTTTTATTAAATTCTGCACACAGCACAAGGAATCCAAAGAATTCTTAACAAGAGTTCTGTGCACAATTCCTTCTCCAATATGGCGTGGGATGGAGTATAATACACGAGTAATGTTATCCACATAGCCCTTCTCCTTTAGATAATATATTGGGTCATCATGCCTCCTTGTTCCGCATTGTCTTAATATTGTGATATTCATTCGCTTATCCTTCTCTTGTTTATATCAGTTTTTCCTATAAAAACCTTTTGATTATTTTTCTGAGCAAATCTGTTTTCGTTCCCAATTTTTCATCTATCGCTCGCATTATCATCAAATCCTCCTCTTCAAATCCCTTTACGATCAAAAGCAGGAAAAAGTAAATAACGATGAAAGCAAATAGCATCCCAATCAAAGCAAAAAACGTTGGTCCGATTAAATATTTCGTTATTCCATAAACGATTAAAACAGCGAAAATAGATGTGAGAACGGGTTTTAGATGGTTAAACCGAAATGGTTGCATTTTTGCAATCCGATACACAAAAGCGAATAGAATAAAACTCCGAACAGCAAACGATGAGCCCGTGGCAAGAGCTGCACCTGTTATTCCATAAATAGGAATTAAATATAGGTTTAAAATAACATTTAATGCTGCTGCGAAGAAAGTACAGCCCATTATTACCTTTGTTCGACCATGCGCTTCAAGTATCGGCTCGGTTAGACCAAATAAAGAAATGAATAAGTATCCTGTGGTCAATATTGCTAATGCCAATGCGCCTCCAGTATATTCTGCGCCAAAAATTATTTTGATAACAGAAGGAGCAAATAAGACCATTAGAAGAAAAGCAGGTATAACCAAAGAAAGTATCCATTTCGTTACTATACTATACATATTTTTAATATCATCATATCTCCCACGAGAGAAGAGTTCCGAGATAACAGGCATGAATATAACAGCGAAAATACCGGGAATCGTTTGTACCAACCTGGCCGTAGGCAAAGCCGCATTGTATATTCCCACTTCAGAAGACGTGCAAAAAAAACCTAACATCAGTGTATCAGTCCATTCCAATACCAAACCCGAGAAGCCAACGAGGAGTAAAGGCCATGAGAAAGAGAAAAGCTCTTTACCCATCGGGTCAGACTTTGTTTTTGTTTTGAGAATGGGAAATACTCTTTTTTCAAGAAAATAAAAAGCTATAAAAGGTGTTATCATGATTGCTATGCACCACCCCCATGCTGCACCTAACAGACCAAAACCTAACGAAAGCAATATAACAATTGCAGTCAATCTAAGTGCATTTTCTGAGATGTCGTGAACATAAATACTGTATCTCAAATCTTGGAATCCTATCGTTGCTGAAATAAAGTTCCCGGCTAAGATTGCGAAAGGGATAGCGAAAGAGAAGATTTTTAACACAGAAGAAAGAGCCGGGTCATGGAATACATGAGTAGCGAGCCAATCTGAACCTAAGTAGAGAAGAAGTGTGAAAACTAAAGCTACTGGAAGACTTATTTTCAAAGCAGAATAAATCGTACCTTTTATTTTCCCTTCTTCTCCTCTTCCTTTGTAATATGAAACGTATCTTATGACACCACTTCCTAAGCCCAACGCTGCAATAGCACCCGCTATGCTGAAACCTGCAAGTCCAAGGTTTAGCAAACCGTAACCATCTGTACCGAGGAATCTAGCTAAAACTATTCTCGTAAGATATCCAAAAGTTCTTCCGATAATTGCACCTGTAAACCCGAATCCCACGCCCTTTACTACTTTTTTCAGTGATTCATTTAAATATGATTCTTCTGTCATCTTCTCCGCCAAGTTTGAGTGTATTCACTTAAAGTAACTTACTTAAAAAGTCCTTCATTAGCCTTAACCCATTCCACAAGCTCCTTCATTCCTCTTTCAACCACAGCTTTGGCTAAAACATCTCTGCCTCTTATATCCTCAAATAAATACTGCACTTTTGGATTTAGATTGTTTGCTTTCTTTATATGGACTTGCTCCTCTAAACTATCCATCACAATCGCTTCGTCTCCCTTTTCTATGAGTCTGTCTGCCAAATGGCTTCCTATGAATCCTGCTCCACCTGTTACCAAAACTTTCATTTCCCTAACTTTCCACTTTCCTTTTCTTTAAACCAATTTATCATCTTTAATAACCCGTCATTGAGATCTACCTTTGGCTCCCAGTTTAAAATTTCCTTCGCTTTTGTTATATCCGGCTTCCTCCTCATGGGGTCGTCTTTGGGCAAAGGATGAAATTCCATCTCCGAAGAAGAGTTAGTTAATTCATTTACCAATTTTGCGAGTTCTAAAATTGTTATTTCTTTATCACCCCCTATATTTACCACTTCTCCTTTTGCTCTTTTAGAAAAAGCAAGCTTTAACAAACCTTCCACCTGGTCCGTGACATAGCAAAAACTCCTTGTCTGAGAACCGTCACCAAAAATCGTTATCGGTTTATTACTTAATGCCTGCTCTACAAAGCGAGGAATGACTCTTCCATAAAAGCCTTCTGCTCTCATTCTCGGTCCATACGTGTTAAAAATTCTTGCTATTCTTATATCCAGATCATGTTGTAATTCATAAGCTATAACATAGGATTCACCACATCGCTTCGCCTCATCATAACAACTCCTCGGTCCAATTGGATTCACATTACCTCTGTATTCCTCAGTTGTTGGTATCTCCTTAGCATCACCGTATATTTCTGAAGTAGAGGTGTATAGAAACTTAGCTTCATGCTTCTTCGCTATTCCTAAAGCCACCCAAATACCCAGCGTATTCGCCTTTAAAATCTGAATAGGGAATTTATCAAACTCAAAAGGAGATGCTCTGCTCGCTAAATGCATTACCACATCTATTGACGCATCGAAATAAATTGGCTTCGTTATGTCGTGTTGGATGAACTTGAAATTATCTTTATCCATCATAGAAGATATATTGGTGTTCAATCCGCTAACAAGGTTATCCAGACAAGTCACTTTCGCTCCCTGCTCTACAAGCACTTCACAAATCCAGGAGCCTAAAAAGCCTGCTCCTCCTGTAACTAAAACGTTCGTGCCTTTAATGCGTTTGCTTACATCTCCAAGATTTCTTATTATCTCTTCAATCTCTTTGTTCACGTTCATTTTTATAACCACAGATTACACAGATTTTCACAAGAACTTTTTTGTTTTTTTTTCTTTCAGATCGGTTTTTTTGTGAAAAAAGAAAAAGTGTTTTAGCGGACACAGATTCACACGGATTCCACGGATTATTTTCACGATTTTACATTTCAATAATTTTGAGTTTTACCCCTCTCTCTGCAAGCGTTTTTGAAATCTCAACAAGCTTTTCATACTCAGGAATATTTTTCCTTATCTTAACGATACCATATTCCTCTTTCCAGAGATTCAATCGCTTTAATTTTTCAACAAAGGCATCCATCTGCTCCTCTGTAAGTATAATCTCCCCACATTCAGGGCATCTCTCGACTTCGTGTAGAACGATGACATCGTCTCTCACGTATGCATCTTGATCAATCTTCATTTCCGCTCGGCATCTTGGGCATTTATCCATTTTCAATTACCTCTTTTAACTTCTTTTATTCTTTTTCTACTTGTTGTTTTATGTATTGAGATTATAAGAATATAATCCTCATAATCAGCCACCCTAATAGTATATACGGCACCTTTGCGAAAAAACTCTACCTGATATTCATCAGTTTTGCCTTTTCGCTTCCATTCTTCATCTTTTACTTTTTCTTTTAGCCCGTATGGATCAATTGAATAAAGTGCTATTTGATCCCTGACAGTCTTGGTATACCTGAATGTTTTGTTAGACATCTGCCTCACATTCTTTTTTATCTCTCATCAGCGACTGCAAGAATTTTTCGAGCTCGTTATTGAACCTTTCATCCGCTAAAGAAAGCTCAATATTCGATTTCAGCCAGTCAAGCTTGTTCCCTATGTCGTATCTTTTCCCTCTATATACATAAGCGTATCTTTTCTCTCTTACGAGGCGTAACGCATCGGTAAGCTGAATCTCATTTCCTTTCCCGGGAAGCGTCCTCTCGATTGCACCAAATATCGTGGGCGTTAAAACGTATCTACCCAGAATTCCCAGATTCGATGGTGCTTCTTCAGGCGAAGGTTTCTCCACTAAATCCTCAACGAGGTGAATATCCCCTTCAACTTCTTTTCCTTTTATTATACCATAGCTGCTTATTTTTTCCCTCGGAACTTCCTCAACGGCGATAATAGAGGTTTTGAACTCCTCGTATTTCTCGATCAATTCCTTTGTGCATTCTGGAATGGTTATAGTATCACCTAAAAGCAGGGCAAAAGCCTCTTCACCTACAAAGCTTTTCGCGTGGTAAACCGCATCCCCCAGCCCTCGCGGCTCTCTCTGCCTTGTATAAAGGAGGTTTACGTGCTTCATCATTTCGTCTATTTCATCTAAAAACTCGTTTTCCAGTTCGTTTTCACTCTTCCCGAAATGGTCTTCTATTGCCCTTTTACCCTTTCCGGTTATAATAAGAATATCTTTTATTCCTGACGAAATCGCTTCTTCCACAACGTATTGTATAACTGGCTTATCCACTACGGGAAGCATCTCCTTCGGCTGTGCTTTCGTTGCAGGCAGAAACCTTGTTCCTAATCCCGCTGCTGGAATTACTGCTTTTGTTATCATTCCATCACACCGTATTTCTTTTTCATTTGTATATAAAGTTAATTTTAGATTTTAACCCTAATCCATTATCCCCAAACACCCAAACTCAATTTCAATCTTTTGTCGATCTCCCTCATTGTTTCCTCAGGTAAACGTCCCAACCTTCTCGCAACGAGTCTGCGTGGCACAGTCATGATATATTCACACCGAACTACCGATGTCTTTGCCAAACCAGAATGCTTAAAAGCTTCCGCCCCCTCAACAATCTTGTATTCAGTCTCTTTTAGATCTTCTACAATTCGAGAGGTTATTCCGACCATTATCAGGTCATCAAAACGCCTATCAATCGAATGATCTGATATAATCAACGCCGGTCGTGCCTTCTGCGATGCACCTTCCGAGGTTACAAATGGAAATGGAATGATGATAACATCGCCACGATCATAGTTCATAGACATCTTCCTCTTCGCTATCCCAAATGTTCTTTAGCGCCTGCTGTTGTAGCAACAAAGAACTCTCATCTACCTGGGTCTCGATCTTTTCTTCACGTACAAGTCTTAAAACCAGAATATCATCCTCGTCAGCCAACAATTTGAATCGCATGCCTGCTCTCAACTGCATCTTCTTAACGCTTCGCTTGGGAATTGATAAATATCCATTTTTCGTGATTTCTACATATTGCCCCATCTTTTACCTTTTCACCTCTGTGTTTAGTTTTTGTATATAAAGTATAACTCCCTTCTATTTAAGACACTGATTTGCACTGATTTTTCCTTTTATTAGGCGGGTGTATTTTTAACGTCATTGATATTTTCATCTGTGTCAATCTGCGTTAATCTGTGTCTATAAAAGATGCATATTTATTTTTGTACTCATTCCCGCACTCCGTACTTCTCCTTTATCTCTTCGTTTATTTCATCCACCGCTTTCAGTAGTTTTGGATTACGATATTTTTCAGCAAAAGAAACAAACGCCTTCAAGTCCTTCGGCAGACATTTACCACCAAATGCTTTTCCATGCACCGTTCCATATTTCCCTATTCGTGGGTCAAGACCAACGATATCCGCAACAACATGAGAATCAATGCCTAAGTCCTTACAAACAAGGAATATCTCGTTCCAGTAGGAAATCTTTGTTGCAAGCATGCAGTTCGATGCGTATTTTATCGTTTCCGCCGTTCTCAAATCTGTTCTGAAAATAGGCTTGTTCAACGGCTTGTAAATTTCCTCTAACACATCACCTGATCTTTTATCGCATTCGCCAATCACAATTCGATCTTCGGTAAAGAAATCTTTCTTCGTGCCTTCGTCTTTGCTCCAACTCCCTGATATTTCCGTTAAGAACTCGGGATTCATGCATACACCAAACCCACCCACTTCTTTATTTGAGAACTTCTCCAATAAGGGAATTACCACTTTCTCTGTCGTTGTTGGAACTACCGTGCTCTTCATGACTACAAGATGGTAGTCGTCTTTATTTGCCAATGCCACCCCTATATTCTTCGTTGCTTCTTTCACGTAGCTCAAGTCAATTCCAGTACGAGTTGTCGGTGTCGGGACAGAGATGAACGACACATCTGAGTTCTCTATTGCGTAATTTATGTCCCTCGTGAAATTTGGCAGGTCCTTGTCAACCACATCGTGGAAAATCACTTCGTAGCCCAGTTCATTAAAACCTTTTCCAATAGCCGTGCCCACCCATCCGGAACCTATTATGCTTATCTTTTCCTTTGTCATTTCTATCCACCTAATTAATCATACTTATACTACATAAAAACGCTTTTTATACAGGAAGAATATATTGACAGAAAGAATGCAACCGCGGGATGAGAAGGTAAACAAAAATAAGAATAAGAAGGGAAAGGAGGAGATACAATTAGCTATAACGATAACCACTATACTGCTTGTTTTTTGCGGTTTAGTCGCCCTCATATCTCTTCTTTATACGCTATCCACGCCAAAACTAAGCGTCCAGGGACTTTTATACATCATTGCTCTTTCTGCTTTTCCTATTGCATACGGAATATGGATGCGGAAGAAATGGGCTTTTTATGCTTCGCTAATTTTGCTTGAAGCCCTCATAATCATCTATCCTCTTACCGCAGCTTTTAGCCCGCCAAGCTTTTTAGAGGAAAACTGGATATGTTTGCTGTCTTTTATCGCAGTGGGCATAATCGCGGTGCCCATTCTTATATTGAACAAATCCTACTTCTTCGAAACTTTTGAAACTGCGGAGACACAAAAAGGTGTGAAACTGCATGAACTCATCAAAAGACTCCCCGTTTTCAATATTTTATATGTCATCTTTGGTATTTCCCTTATCATAAGAGCGGTTTTGCCTTATGATAGAGTTTTTGGCGGAGAAATGGTGATGTTTGGTTCTGATGACCCAGTATATCACATAAGATTAATAGAGAATATGCTTTTTGGAAATCATTTCCCGCACAGGATTTATTTTGACCCCTATTCACTTTTTCCTCATGGCACACATATTCATTTTGCACCACTATATGACCAGCTTCCTGCATTTTTTACATGGCTTATCGGCCTGGGCGCACCCACGCACAGATTAATGGAGACGGTAGCAGCATATTATCCGGCGGTTCTCGGTGCTCTGGTTGTTTTTCCTGTTTATTTCATCGGGAAAGAGATATATAACAAGGAAGTGGGGTTGCTTTCTGCATTTTTAATTGCTATATTACCTGGTTTCTTGTTTCGGTCTATCTTAGGTGCTACGGACCATCATGTGGGAGAAGTCTTGTTCAGCACGATAGCGATGATGTTTCTGGTGATGGCGCTAAAACGAGCAAAAGCAAGCGGCATAACTTTTGACCACATAGCGAGAAGAGATTGGTCGTCCTTAAGAACACCTTTATTTTATATTTTCCTCGCCGGTTTCTCTTTTGGTCTTTATGTTCTCACGTGGATTGGTTGTCTTTTATTTGCGTTCATCATTTTTGTCGCTTTTTTAGCTCAATATCTCATAGAGCATTTGCGTGGCAACTCCACGGATTATCTCTGCGTGGTTGGTGTTCCGTTATTTCTTATTCCGCTACTAATGATTGCACCTTTCTGGGGGCATCCGGGTATGTATGATGTGCGTCACGTAGCGTCATTGCTTATAGGAGCACTTGCGTTTTCGCTGTTGAGCGCCATATCAGTAATTATGGCAAGAAAGAGAACAGCCCCCTACGCATATCCAATTGCGCTTCTGGGTATGGGCATAGCGATTTTGGCTTTTTTAAGTGCGTTATTTCCTTCTCTATATACCTCGTTGATGGGTGCATTTGGAGCAGTAAAATATTCGATAGGCATGCAGGTGATAGGAGAAATGCATCCAATGACGCTGGATGCAGCCTTGAGGAACTTTTCTACCTGTTTCTACATCTCGCTTGCCGCCTTTGCCTTCGTTATTTACGGTATAATAAAAAAATGGAGACCGGAAGAGACTTTGTTGCTCGTATGGAGTTTTATAAATCTGCTGATATTGGGCGTAATATTCGACATGATGGGTATGTCCCCCATTCCAATTGGTCAAAATCGGTTTGTTTATTATTACGCGGTAAACGTGGCGCTGCTCTGCGGCTTATTCGCAGTTCAGGTGACCAAGATAAGCTTCGCTTTTTTCTCCGAGACAGAAAAAGTGAAAGAAGGGGAAAAAAAGATCAAAGGAAAGAAAGGAAAGCAGAAGAAGGAAGAAAGACAAAGACAGAAAGTAGAAAGTAAGAAGAAAGAAGTAATAGAGAAGGGTATTACAAAGATAAAGGAATATGCTACACTAAATCGCATTATAGTATTATTCATAGTGATTTTTATTGTTTTTTATCCTTCCCCACTTAATATAACTGATTCGTTCCCTGCGAACATGCCGGATAATTTTGAGCGTTCGTATTATATAGCAAAAGGCGGTCCTTCTGTGTTCCCCGCTGACTGGTACGAATCGCTATTGTGGATGAGAAACAACACCCCCGACCCCGGGGTGGATTACTACGCGCTATATGAAGAGCCGCCGTATAACGAAACAACGAACAAAAGAGAGGAGTACAAATATCCGGATAGTGCCTACGGGGTAATGAGCTGGTGGGATTACGGGCACGTGATAACGCTTTATGCGCATCGTATCCCGAATTCAAATCCGTTTCAAGGCGGTATAGGAGGTCGGAATGAGAATAGCTCTATACGCCCAGGCGCGTGCACGTTCTTTGTGTCGCAAGATGAAGAGGAAGCGAATTGGATACTGGACGAACTTGGAACAAGATATGTGATAAGCGATTTCATGATGGCAGACGCATTCAATGCATATTATAACAAATTTGGAGCGATAACGACATGGGCTGGAGACACCGGCGGATATTATGTACAAATGGAGATAGAGGGAGAACCCCGGATTGTGCCCAGTGCGAAGTATTACAGCACGATGGAAGCTCGTCTTCACTTATTCGATGGCACGGGAGTAGCACTCAGCGAAGAGTTCTATCTGGAGCCTTTGCGTCACTACAGGCTTATTCACGAGTCTCCCAGCACTATAATATCCTTCGGCGGGCAGGAGATAAAATTTGTGAAAACATTCGAATACGTAAAAGGAGCGAGGATAGAAGGAACCGCTCCTAATGGCTCGTTTGTCGAAGTATCAACGAACATAACCACGAACCGGGGCAGAGAATTTGTATATTCCGCAAGAAAGATTTCTAACGGCTCTTATGAGTTCGTCGTGCCTTATTCAACGGAAGGCCCCGTGGATGGCGGCACGAATTTCGACGTTTTCGCATCGCCTTATAAAATAAGAGCTGGACACCTGGAAAACGAAACGGTGGCGTGGGGAGATGCGAAGGAAGTGAATGTTCCGGAAGAAGCGGTAATGGAAGGTAAGACGATAAGGGTGGATGTATAAATTATCCTAAAATTAGCCTTTTTCATGAGGGATTATTGATAAGACAGAATCAAGAAAAAATAAATCGTTGACACAGATTAACGCAGATCAACACAAACCTTTCTTTTTGGCGCAAAACTTACATCGAACATCACTTTTCAAATCGTATTTCATATTTCGATTTTGTAGATACATTTTATTTTTAGTGCCATTATTTCTCAAATCCTTTCTCCTATCTTTTTAAGTATTTCTACAAACGTTGGCTCTTCCGAAGGGTTTATATTTTCTCCTTCATGCACATGATGGGGAGAAGTTTCAATTTCTGAGTGATGTGGAGCATTGTCCCACCTTGTTATCAACCTCTTCTCTTTGTCCTGCCAATGATATGAGTAATCTATCTTGTGCATGCCGGAATCAACATATTCAAACACATGGAGTTCTGAATCATCTCTCAACTCGATTACAAACCTGATAAAACCCTTTTTCACACCGATAAATTCCCTGATAAGCCGGAATTTCTTTACGGAAGGATTCTTCTTCGCAACTTTCTTTAAAAACTCGAAATAATCAGCGATCATCAGATTACTTCAATTAACACCTCTTTCTCTTCTTTTAACTCATCACTAATCTCCTTCAATGCTTTCCACTCGAAAAAGTCCATGTCGTCTCCAAGTGCTCCACTCACAAATTTCTCGTAAAATTCTTCCGTTTTCATGCCGTATTTCCTCTCAAAATATCTCATGTTCTCGTAAGTATCATTTAGCTTCTGTTTTATCTCTTCTACTCTGGATTTAAGCGTCCTGATGACCACATCCTTCACTAAATCCTTTGGAATTCCTCCTATGTTCTTCACTTCTAATGCCATTTTCATCACCTATATTGTTATAGTCTATAGATTATTATAAAGCATCGTGATATAAAGATTCATTCTTCACCGCACCGTTCCGAGCCAGAAGATATAATCGGAGTCGTTTAGCCAACACCTCAGTCCGGGTGCCCAGACAAACACACCCTTCTCATCCCCCTTTTCGAGCATTTCCACCGCTTTCTCAAATCCCCTTTTAAATATTGTTTTAGCTTTAGCAGATAGTACCTTATTAGCAAATCCGTAAATTAAAAGCCCGGATTACTATGCGCTATACGAAGAACCTCCGCGTAATGAGGATTACAAATACCCTGCGAGTGCCTACGGGGTAATGAGCTGGTGGGATTATGGACACGTGATAACGCTTTATGCACATCGCATCCCGAATTCAAATCCGTTTCAAGGCGGTATAGGGGGTCGGAATGAGGATGGCACGATAAGCCCTGGAGCTTGCACGTTCTTTGTGTCGAGAGATGAAGAGGAAGCGAATTGGATATTGGATGAACTCGGCACGAGATATGTGATAAGCGATTTCATGATGGCAGACGCATTCAATGCGTATTATAACAAATTTGGAGCGATAACGACGTGGGCTGGGGACACCGGCGGATATTATGTACAAATGGAGATAGATGGAGAACCCAGGATTGTGCCCAGTGCAAAGTATTACAGCACGATGGAAGCTCGTCTTCACTTATTCGATGGCACGGGAGTAGCACTTAGCGAAGAGTTCTATCTGGCGCCTTTGCGTCATTACAGGCTTATTCACGAGTCTCCCAGCACTATAATCTCCTTTGGCGGGCAGGAGATAAAATTCGTGAAAACATTCGAATACGTAAAAGGAGCGAGGATAGAAGGAACCGCTCCTGATGGCTCGTTTGTCGAAGTATCAACGAACATAACCACAAACCGAGGCAGAGAATTTGCGTATTCCGCACAAGCGGTGTCAAACGGCACATACGAGTTCGTCGTGCCTTATTCAACGGAAGGCCCCGTGGATGGCGGCACGAATTTCGACGTTTTCGCATCGCCTTATAAAATAAGAGCGGGACACCTGGAAAACGTAACGGTGGTCTGGGATGTGGAGAAGGAAGTGAATATTCCGGAAGCAGCGGTAATGGAAGGTAAGACGATACGGGTAGATGTATAGCTGAGGTCAAATTGAATTTACTCACCCAAATACGCCGCCAGACTTTGTGCCTGTGAACACGCCTTTGCAAGTAAATAAGCCATCGTCTCGCGTTCGTATATGCACGCATTTATAGACAGATTCATGGCATTAGAAGATGCCTTCTGAATCAGCGGCTTTATCGTCACAGAAGTTGGATAAACGATGTTCAAAGCCAAAGCCTGCGATTTTGCACTTGCTTCGCGTAACAAATCACTGATAGTATAACGAGTTGGATAATCATACTTTATGTGTGTGGCAAGCGAGAAAGCCGCTTTTGCTCCTTCCTTTACGTCAGAGAAGTACTTCGAGAGGTCTATATGAAGAACGTCAGGCGTGAATAGCACTTTTTCTTCAGCGTCATACACCGCACACAAATCCAGTCCTTCCTTTACCGGGTAGATTTCAAGCCGTGCCAACATCTCTGCAAGTGCCGGGGAAACTCTTTCGCCCTCATCCACCGCTACTTTTCTTTGCTTTATCACTACCTTCCCACCCTCTATCCCCGTAGGTATGCCCAAATTCTGTAATTCCCCTACTATCGGTCCGGGCTTGAGCGACGTAGGTCCCTCTTCTATTACAATATCCTGTGGAGCAACTGCACCTGCCTTTATCGGCGCTGGTATTTTTCCCTCTTCCATTTCTTTATACAACTCAAAAGCATCCAAACCGGTAAATATCAACGCCATCTGGTCTTCTACAAAATCCGCCATTTCTTTCATTCCACTTTCACCCACGGAAATAGAAATCAAGCTATTTTTCGATACTCTCAACTTTGCCTTTTCACTGAATTCTTTTCTTATCCGCTGTAGTTGCTTGGCTCCTAAACCTCTTATTTTCGCTAAGCCTACCGTATTATATTCGCCAATCAAATCATTTATCGCTGCGACCTGCTCCTTCCTCCATTCCTTTGCTCGCTTCACCCTCTTTTTCATTACGCTACCTTCACCGTATGCCCCATTGTTGTTTTCATGTAAATAGAATCTATATTCTGCCAGCCACGCTCCAAACGCGATTCTATCGCTTTTATCACCGCTGCGGCATTCGCTGCTATGTCCTTCGCATCCATGTCCTTGCGACCTATGTTCACCCATAGCATTGTGGTCTTCGACCTCACCCGGGCGATTTTCTCCAATCGCGACAATATCTGCGCAGGGTCTGCCCCCGGCGGAATAGGTTCCGGCATCTTACCCCTCGGACCTAAAATAGTGCCCAAGCCCCTACCCACAAGCGCCATAAGAGCGGCATCGGCAACGAAATAATCGTATTTATTCACCATCTCTCTTGCTTTTTTCTTATCCATCCGCTTTAGCTCTTCCGGGTCTATCACCTCGGCACCTGCCTCTTTCGCTTTCATCGCTATCTCACCGGAAGCAAAAACGCCAATCCTCGGCTCCCTGAACTTCTTTGGTAACACTACGTCCACGTTTACCCTGCTCTTCGGCTGTTTCAGGTCTATGTTCTTCAAATTTATGCAGAGGTCCACACTCTCAACGAATCCTCGCTCTTTCGAGCTCAATACCTTTTCCACAGCTCCTACTATCTCTTCAGCTTCCATCATTCCCTAGTATCACCTCGTCATACTTGCCCTCTTCTATATCCTTCTGTATCTCTTTCGCATCTTTACCTTCCACCCGCAAATGCATTGAAACGCAAGTGCCTATTATCTCTTTAATAGCGTTTTTTAACGAATTTGCTAACATTTCTTCTTTCTTCTTCTTCGCTATCTCTTTTATTTGTTCTAATGATATATCCCCGATGTAATCGGTTGCGGAGTCAGTTTTTGCCTTCTCAATCCCTAATTCTTTCTTTATCAATGCTGACGTCGGCGGCACGCCTACCGTTACGTCCACCTTTCCGGCATCAACGGTTATCTTCACCGGGACTTCCATTCCTTCATAGCCCTTCGTAAGCTCATTTACCGTGCTCACCACTTCCTTTATATTTACACCAAGCGGACCTAAGGCTGGACCCAAAGGCGGTCCCGGACTCGCTTTCCCCGCTTCTATCAGAACTTCAACGACGTTCATTTTTACCCCTTCGTGTTTGGTATCTGGTTTGAGGTCTCAACACCTTTACCGTTATACACTTACATTAATTTATTCCTTTCCATATTAATTTATTAAAGAAAGGTTTCTCGTGAAAATTATGGGGCTCTGCCCCATGTCCCCGCAAGCCCTGAAAGGGCTTATGTGTAATCTGTGTAATCTGTGGTTAGAAAAGGCTAAAAAATGGGCGTAAGCATTAGTGAGATATTAGAGCCAAAAGGAACGAGTTTAGAGGCTCTATCAGGCAAAATCGTTGCCGTAGATGCGTATAACACGCTTTACCAATTCTTAAGCATCATCCGCCAGCCAGATGGAACGCCACTGAAAGATTCTTCGGGTAGAACGACTTCTCATCTCTCCGGGCTGATATACCGCACGACGAATTTAATGGAGATGGGCATAAAGCCGGTATTCGTTTTTGATGGCAAACCATCTGAGTTAAAAGCAAAGGTTGTCAAAGCCAGGTCGGAACGGAGAGAAGATGCGAGAAGAAAATGGGAAGAAGCGAAGGAGTTGTTTCCGGAAGAAGCGTTCAAGTATGCGCAGGCATCTGCAAGAATAGACACTGGTATAATAGAGGATACGAAGACGCTTTTAACGTATCTGGGCATCCCTTGCGTGCAGGCACCTTCAGAAGGCGAGGCTCAGGCTGCTTATATGGCTCGGAAAGGCGATGCCGAGCTCGTTTCCTCGCAGGATTACGATTCCTTGCTTTTTGGCGCTCCCATTATGATAAGAAATCTCAGCGCTCCGAGAAAAAAGGCAACGCTCGAAGTCGTTGAATTAAAAGAACTCGAAGAAAAGCACGGGATAACCCGCGAAGAGCTCGTTGACATCGCAATTCTGGTAGGCACGGACTTCAACGAAGGACTAAAAGGTATAGGAGTTAAGAAAGCGCTGAAGCTGATAAAAAAACACCATAACATCGAAAAACTAATATCTGAAGCTGAGATAGGAACGGGAGAGGGGATAGAGAATTACGAACTCGTTCGGCATATTTTCTTGCAGCCAGACGTGAATGAATCTTATGAAATAATATGGGGCACGCCGGATGAGGGGAAAGTGAAAGAATTTCTCTGTGAGGAGCGTGACTTCTCGGAAGAGCGAGTGACTAAAGCTCTGGATAGGATTTCAATGCAAAAAATAAAGCAGCGGAGAATAGAGCAGTGGTTGTGAATTATTCCCTTTTTGGATACCACCCTGCGGGACGTACCTCAAAATTCCAAACGTCCTTAAAAGGATAAATTGAGCGGCTCAATGTGAATAACTAAGCAAAACTTCCTTATCTTTGTCTGCGCGGAACACTTAGGGCAGTGGGTGAAAGCCGTGTCGGAATATGGATTCAGAAAGAAGTAATGCCGCGCTTCCCGTGTCCGTATTTTAGCTTCAGGCGTGTCACTCATTTTCTGGTTGTTAAGACGCGGATTTACGCGGATTTATTTAAGTTTAAGATTGTTGCTTTTTATCATCTGTGTTAATCTGCGTTAATCTGTGTCAATAATTTATTTTTATTTGTCAGGCGGTTATCTCAAATATGACTGAGGAAGAGCAATTTTTACTTTTGCATTTTGCAGTTATTGTCCGACAGATACATCACATCAACCTATTTATATAGTGAAAGAGAATTAATAATTAAGTGGTGTGGAGGAATAAAGTGGCTTTTATAACAAAGCGATTTATTTTTCTTTGCATCACGAAATAAGTAAAAAAGAAAGAAAGGAAAGGAGGTTTTGTAAGTTATGAGATATAGTGGAGAAAGAAGGGGTGTAAGTTCCCCTTTAAATATTGGAGATACCTACGACGTGAAGATAGATGACGTAGGAAGAGAAGGCGATGGAATAGCTCGAGTAGAGGGATTTGTGGTGTTTGTGCCCAACACGAAGAAAGGGGATAGTGTGAAAATAAAAATAACGAAGGTGTCGAGGAGAGTTGGGTTTGCAGAAGTAGTTACGGAATGAAAGTTCCTTACGCTTCTTATACTGCATCTCCAGAAAGCTATTGCTTTTCAATAGCTTTCTTTTTTATTTTTTATTTAATAACGCAGATAAATAACAAGATAGTGTAGAATGGCGCCTGCCGCCTGCCGCCGTAACTCAGTTGGTAGAGTGCCCGGCTGTTAACCGGCTAGTCACAGGTTCGAGCCCTGTCGGCGGCGTAACATTTTTTCTTTTTAAAATAGCTCCAGCACTTCCTTAAAATCTATTTTTCCCTTATACAACGCGCTCCCTATTACTACCCCACTTGCTCCCGCTTCTTTTATCCGCATCACGTCCTCCACACCAGTTACCCCGCCGGATATTACCACCGGAACGCTCACAGAACTCACGAACTCTTCTATTATCTTCGTTTCTATACCTTTCATCAAACCTTCAACGTCTATGTTCGTGAACAGCAAACTACCTGCACCCTTTTCTTCTGCTTCCTTCGCCGCTTCCTTCGCATCCTTCCCCGTTACCTCTCTCCATCCATCTATCGCCACTTTTCCCGCTCTCGCATCCAACGCAACCATCACCCTTTCGGAAGAAAACGCATTCGCTACCTTCTCTATAAGATGCGGCGAGTTCAGCGCTACCGTTCCAAATATTATTCTATCCACGCCCAGCTCGATAAGCGTAACCGCTGCTTCGTAAGACCTGATTCCTCCACCCACCTGAATCTTTACTTTCCCCCTCACTCCTTCCGATTCCGCTATGTTTTTAATCACCTCAAAATTGGTCTTCGCTTCTTGAAACGCAGCGTCTAAATCTATTATATGCAATCTTCCCGCACCCCGCATGACCCATTTTCCCGCTATCTCCACGGGATTCTCGGCTGAAGAAAATATCTCCTCTTCCCTTTTTCCCTGCCTCAGTTGAACGCATCTGCCACCTCTAAGGTCTATCGCAGGTATTACCTCAAACTCAAATTCCATCTATTTTTATTCCCAACTCCTTTGCTATCTCTTTATACCTTACACGTAGAGTCACTTCCGTGACGCCCGTAGCCTCTGCAATGTCCTTTTGCGTCTTCTTATCATCACATAAAATCGCTGCTATGTAAATTGCCGATGCTGCTATGCCCGTAGGACCTCTCCCACTTGTTATATCCTTCTCTAACGCCTTTTTTATTATCTTCCTTGCATGTTCCTCCACTTGCTTCTGCAACTTTAATTTAGCACAAAATCTGCTCACATATTCCTGTGGGGACGTTGGGGCAAGCTTCATTCCCAGCCGGCTCGCCAATAACTTGCTCGTCTTTATTATGTCCTTTCTTCCTACCCTCGTTGCATCTTCTATCTCGTCCAGCGTTCTTGGCACATTATGTTTACGACACGCCATGTACATAGACGCAGCCAGTATCTTCTCGATTGAACGTCCATGAATCAAGTCATTTTCCCAGGCTCCACGATATATTTCCATGCTGCTCTCCCTCGTTTCCTCAGGTATAGAAAGCAACGAAGACAACCTATCTATCTCAGCCTGCGCAACTAAACGCTGTCTCCCAATTGCCCTGTTTATCTTTTTTCTTCTTTGATGCTCACTGAGCTTATGTAAACGCTCCCTATCCGATTCTGATATCGCCCTTGCTCCTTCAACGCCTTCGTTCTTATTCTCCACGTTTTCACGCATCGCCCTTCTTCTCTTCTTCCCGCCTTTTCACACCTCAGAGAACAAATATTCTTTTGTTTGCAAGTCTTTTCAGTTCTTCCTCTTTTACACCCTTGAATGCCTTTATACCGATATAAGGTCGGTTTACAGGTCCAAAGACATCGTAAACTTTTCCTATTTTTCTTCTCTTCTCTGTCATAACTACGGAATTTATTATCCGCTCTACTTTTATCCTACCGCCCTTCGCAATCAATTTATTACCCATAATGTGAAGCACGGTGCCCAATCCCCTCAACCCATGCTCCTTAACTTTCCTTGTCATCCGTAATTTCAGAAATAAGAGAAGATTATATAAAGTTGACGGTTTTTTTAAAAAAAAATAATACGGTTTTAACAAATTATAAAAATAACATGTCGGTATCTTTATCAGGAGAGCGGAGAACCCCTTTCCCATCTACGGAAAAAGAACTCGCAGGTTTGGTAATAGAGGATGATAAATGCATAGGCTGTGGAATATGTGTCGTGGTATGCGAGGAGAACAGGATGAACGAGGAAGTGATATACGGTAAAGGAGGAAGATACAAAGACGAATTGGTTTTGAGTGTAGAAGAAGGAAAAGCGCGATTGGTGGATGCGAAGAAGTGTAAGAGAACTTTTGAACCACCGGAGTTTTGCAGGGCTTGCGTTGACCATTGCCCTACCGGTGCAATGGAGCTGGTGTCTCAGGGTTAGGATGATTTTGACACCGCTATAATTCACAATGAAAGAAAGTTTTAATAAAGGCTTTTTACATTTGATGTACAAAGATAAAAAGGGGGATTAAAAATGTTCGACCAGATATACATCGAAAATTTCAAACCTTTTCAGGAATTGAAGTTGCCGCTTTCGAAGATAAACCTGCTTATAGGGGCGAACAATGCAGGTAAGACTTCGATATTGGAAGCCATATTGACAATGAAAACTTTTTTTGGACCTCGTGGTAAGAACACGAGCTATGGCTGGCACCAGTATAGCAATCGGATATACCATCCCTTTGAAGAGGGTAATCAGATAGATTTTAAAAGAGTTGTCTATGCTCAGGATGAGGAGAGAGAAATAAAATTGGGCTCTGAAGTCACGGTAGATGGAAAAAGAATGACAAAAAAATTCAGTTTTTCTCCCGAAAAAGGAAGCTGTGAAGTGAGTTCTGAAGGCAAAACGTTTCGTGTGAATGTGGAAAGAGAAAAAGAGGGAATAAAATATACAATAGAAAAAAATGATTTTATAAATGTTGGTAGAGCTAAAGATATCGCCTTCGATTCTTTCAGCATCTATAACTCAGGGATTTCCGAGGTTGAAGAATTTAGTGAGAAATTTCCGCGGATTGCGAAGAAAATTTTTTTCATACCTTCATATCGCGGCACGCACAAATCTTTTCGAGAAGTCCCTTCAAAACTTTACGAACCTGCGGAAGCAGACCTGCAAAATGCCCTTGATATCTTATACTTCATAAGAGAACGGGCAGGTTATGAGCATGTCATAAAAATGATAAACGATTTTTTGAACAGGTATGGACTAGATGACATAAGAACGCTTCCAGCGCCCGAAAAGCGTTATGAAGTAGTAATGCGAGATACAAAACTGAACATAGATGTGAACATATCCCAGGTAGGATTTGGAATAAACCAACGTTTAACCATGATGATTCTTCTCAGTTATTATCCAGAAGAAAGTCTTGTTCTTATAGAGCAGCCTGAACTGCACATGCATCCGAGAATGCAAGTGGAATTTGCAGAGCTACTTCCTGAAATAGTTAAAAGGAAAAGGCATCAAATTTTGATAGAAACACATTCGGAACACATAATTTTCGGGTTGCTGAATCTAATAGCGAAAAAGGAGCTTGACGTATCGGATATAAACGTTTTTTATGTGCGGAAGGAAGAGAAGGCAGCGAAGTGCGAGAAATTGGAAGTTACAGAGGAAGGCACCGTGAAAGAAGGATTGCCAGAGTTTTTCGAAGCTGATATAGATATTCTGGTAGAGTGGATGAGGGCAGTCTCTGAAGGGTGATTGTATGTCTTTCATTGTTGTCATTGATGCTTCTGCTCTCGAATACGTTCTGACGGGAATGCCTTCTTTCTGGGAGCTATTAAAGAGAAAAGAAATTTTTAAATCATGTGACCATATTCGCCACCATATCCGCAATCGTTGACACTTCCACCACTTCCATTTTTCCTTCCATATACTCGCCGAGGTCTCTCTCTTTCTCTATATAATAGACTTTTGGTGGTATTAGAATCTTAATCCCAAATATCTCTATTTCCCGCTCTTCTATTTTCTGCTCGTAATAAGTCAGTTTTTTCTGACCTGCAGGCACCAGAAAAAGCGTCATGCCGTTCTTCTCTGCCGCTACTGCCTTGTCAAACACACCCCCTACCTGCCCGATAGAGCCTCCTTCTTCGACAGTCCCGGTAATCGCCACGTCCTGCCTCACTTTCTTACCCTCCATCGCAGCTATGGTGGCAGCAGTAATAGCGGCTCCGGCTGACGGTCCGCCTATCAAAGTGCCATTTATGTCAAAATAAATGATGATGTCTTTATTCGTGACGTTTATATTCGTGTAGTTTTCAGCAACTTTTACCGCTTCTCTTACCGAATATTGCGTTGTGGGCTCGACAAACGGTTTCGTATTGACCAGGACGTCCCCATTCCCTTCTTTTATCGCCACGTGCACCTTGCCTATCACGCCTAAATGGTCATCGCTTCGTACAGCGACAATATTAGCACAACTGGCGCTTTCCGAGACGTTTATAAAAACCTGTTTTTCCTCTTTACCCGCGTTACTGGCACTTATAAGTTCTCCGATAATGTCCTCTTGCTCTTCTATTATTTGCTGCTGCCGTTGATAGACGAGATAAGAGGTGGAAGAAGTCAAGAGTAAGAGGATGCAAAGCACGGCAATTATCGCATTTTTACGCTTCATATCCATCACTTATTAATATATTTATGTCCGTCAGTAATTAAATTTATCCTTTCACACATCTCTTTTATCCTTTCTGCGCTCACACAGAGGGAGAACCGAACAAACCCTTCTCCGTGCTCGCCGAACCCTATCCCCGGTGTTACGACTACTCCGGCACGTTCCAGCAAGAACATGGAGAACTGAATGGAGGAAGAGAAATCTTGAGGAACCCTTGTCCAGAGATAGAAAGTAGCCTTTGGCTTTTTCACTTCCAGTCCCGCAAACCGCAACCCATCAATTAGAATGTCCCTTCTTTCCTTATACGTCTCCACGTTCCTCTTTACGCATTCTTGTGAACCCGTTAGCGCAGTCATTCCCGCTACTTGAACAGCTTGGAAAGTCCCGGAATCAACGTTGGTTTTCACGACTCGCAGACCTTTTAATATTTCGGAATTACCTACTGCGAAGCCTATTCGCCACCCCGTCATATTATAAGTCTTGGATAGCGAGTTAAATTCGATACCCACCTCTTTTGCACCTTCCACCGCCATAAAACTCGGCGCTTCATAGCCATCGAAAGTTAGCTCTGAGTAGGGGTTATCATGAAGAATGATGACGTCGTGGTCACGTGCAAAATCCACAACCTCTTTAAAGAACGATTTGTCAACCGTTGCGGCGGTGGGATTATTCGGATAATTTAAGAACATGATTTTTGCTTTCCCCGCCACCTCGCTATCCATGCTTTCCAGGTCGGGCTTGAATTCGTTCTCTTCCGTTAAAGGAACCGAATGCGGAATGCCATTCGCCAATATCGTTGCATTTTTATATACCGGGTATGCGGGGTCAGGGACGAGAGCAATATCGCCGTGGTCTAAAAAAGCGAATGTGGAATGTGCTATCCCTTCCTTCGACCCTATCAACGTTAGAACTTCATCCTCGGCGTCTAAACTCACGTGCTTCCTCTGTTTATACCATGCAGCTACGGATTCACGGAAAGAGAGCATTCCCTCGTAAGAGGCGTACCTGTGATTCAAAGGGTCTTTTGCAGCGTGACAAACTGCTTCTACTACGTGCTGAGGCGTTGGCAAATCAGGGTCACCAATGCCTAAGTCTATTATATCCACACCCTTCTTCTTAGCGCCCTTCTTCCTCGCGTCTATTTCCGCGAAAAGATACGGGGGCAGCGAACTTATTCGCGTTGCATACATCTCTTCTCTTTGATTCTATCTTGACTTTGTCACATATTAAATTTACCGCAGAGAACGCAGAATTAGAGGTTTAGTTTATTAGCGGTTCAGCTCGTTAGCTAAACCCCTAATTTTAAGCGGTTCAGCGGCTTGGCTCGTTAGCGATTTAGACTAAACCGCTAATCCTCTAAATACATCCTCTGCGTTCTCCGTGAACTCCGCGGTTAAGACAACTGAAGATTGAGCAGTTACTTCTTATCGTATATACATCGCTGTCTCAAGACTGTCTTCAGTTCCTTTTGCTTTTTCCATTCCTTTCTCCCTTACCTTTGCCGCTACCGTTTCGAGAAAGTTTTTCTCAATGAGGCTAATCGCCTCTTCGCTCAGTTTTTCTTCTTTACTCACCAACTTTCTGTCCTCGTCATAGACTTTTATCGTTCCGTCCCCGGGGTTTGTCACTATCTTATATGTTTTCCCGCTCGGCATTAGCCAAGCCCACGCTTTTTCTTTTTCTGTCATGTTTTATCCCTCCTTTTTTACAGTTTTGGGTATGCTAAAACAAACCGTGCATTTATGCTGCTTTCATTGTCACGTTTTTTAGTGAATTCTGAATCATTTTTCTCACTCTTTTGGTTATAGGCTTCCCATGACCTGGATAAACTATTCTTATAACCTTTTTGCGTAATTTTTCTAACGTCCTTATGTAATACTCCTCATAGCAACCCGGAGTTATTACATCTAACGAGGTATCGCCGGAGAACAATATACCCTCCGCCTCACAATAGATGCAAATGGAGTCATAAGTATGCCCCGGTGTGTGTATTACCTCACATTCACAGTCGCCAACCCTTATTTTTTTACCCTCTCTCACCGCGTGATCCACGTATTCGGATTTATTATATGCATACACCCGTGGTTGGTATTCACGTTTTATTTCCGCTAAAAGTCCCGCGTGGTCATAATGCTCGTGTGTTATAATTACCTGGTCAACACGTTTCTTCCCCACTCCGGTAGATGCCTGCTCCAATTTACTGATTGCCTCGGGGTCTCTACCAACGTCAATTAAGGTGTTAACGTCAGCCAGAGCGTTATGATTCCCCAGCACCAGATACACGTTGCCTGTGTATATATGCGAATGTGCAGTCAAATTTATTATTTTCATAGTACCTAAAATATAACTTCCTTCTATTTAAGACGCAGATTTACACGGATTTACACGGATTTGTTTACGCTTAACATTGTTGATTTTTGTCATCTGTGTTAATCTGCGTTAATCTGTGTCTAAACATTTTTGGAATATTTGCCCTTTTTTCGTTATTGGCGTGAAAAGGCCACTGACCTCGTCAGGCAATTTCTGCGTTTGTTCCGTTACAAAGAACCCGGAATCAACCAGAGATTTATGGAACATCTTTATTACCTCAATCCTTTCTTCTGCTTTAAAATGCAGGAGAACGTTCTTGCATACTATCAGGCTGAATCCTTCCCTTATCAGTTTGTAAGTTAAGAGGTCGTGTGTCTGAAAACTTACTCTTTTCCTTATCTCTTCCTTTAAACTACACAAATCTTCGCTTATCGAATAAAAATACTTTTCAAATAATTTTTTATCCACTCGTGTAATTGCAACTTTTGGATATATTCCCTTATTTATCACGTTTCCAAAATCGCCTGACTCATCAATGTCCGTGGCATATATCCGCACATTTCTGAAGCCAAAATCGCCCATGTTCTCTTTAAGCATTATAGCCACCGAATATGCTTCTTGACCATCTGCACAACCGGCATCCCATATATTTATATATTTTCTGTCACGAATTTTTGGTAATACGTGTTCACAGATCATGTCTAATGTTTCTTTGTCCCTGAAGAAATATGTAAATGCCATTTTGTTCAATAGCAAATAGAGAGAAAAAATAAAATAAAAGAGGCATGATGCCTCTTTACGCTTATTCTGCTGCTGCAGAGCTTGCAATTTCCTTTTTATTGCTCTTGTCTTCGCCGCTGCTGCCCACCTTCAATTTGAATTTCGCAATCATCTCTGCTGCTTGCTCGGAGATTTCCGAAAGTTTCTGGATGCCACCGCTGAGCTGTTCCGCGGCTGCCGTTTGCTCTTCTACGGCAGAAGAGCTTTCTTCGGATGACGATGCCGCCTGCTCTGAAGAGCTTGCAATCTCGTCCACGCCCTTCGATACGTTTCCTATGCTTTCCGCACCTTTTTTCGCACCCTCGGTAATTTGCTCCATCCTGTTCTTGATGTCATCGATCATGCCTGCGGTTTTTTCTACACCCGCCACTGCTTTTTCGAGGTCTTCGCGACCTACTTCGGCACGCTGCGTGACCGCATCCGTGGCTTTAACGACTTTTTCCATCTCCTCTTGCAAGTTCTTTATCATTGTATCAATGTCTCCGGTGGACTGCTTTGAGTTCTCAGCAAGTTTCCGCACTTCTTCGGCAACGACGGCAAAGCCACGTCCGTGTTCTCCGGCACGTGCTGCTTCGATTGCAGCATTCAAAGCAAGCAGATTCGTTTGCTCTGCAATGCCCTCTATCACTTCGGTAGTCTTTCCTACTTGCTCTAACGAACTGTTCAGGCTTTTTATTATAGTCACGGTGTCACCGATAGCCTCCTGTATTTCCTTCATCCCTTCTGACGATTTCATAGCCATTTCATTCATCTCTTTTGCGCTTTCCGCACTCTCCACCGCGAACTTATTTGCTTCCTCTGCATTCGACTGCACCTGCTGTAACACTGCGTTCGTCTCCTTAACCTCCTTTGCCGCTTCGTTAACGGTGCTCGAAGTTTCCTGAGCGCCCTTTGCTATTTGCTGCGATGCTGACGAAATCTGCTGCATACCGGAATTCACCTGCTCGACAGAAGTAGCGGATTCTTTGCCTATTGATGCAACGTTCTGCACTGTGCCTTGCAGCTCTGCGACCAAATCCGATAAATTATCGGTAGCCAGGTTGAGGTTGTCTCGTATCGCATTGAATTCCCCGGGTGTCTCGGCGGTGAAAGCCGCGGTCAGGTCCCCTGCTGCCATGTTCCGTGCCACGTTGACGATGTCATTGATAATCGTTTGCAAGGTATCCCCGAAATTATTTAAGGTCTCAGTCAGTTCCAGGAACTCTCCCTTTGCTTCTATTTGTATCCGCGCTGAAAGACTCCCTTCGGCAAATGCGTCACACAGTCGCGTTACCTCCCTGACCGGTGCTACCACGGCATCTACCATGTTGTTCACTCCCTGCACTATCTTCGCAAAGTCGCCTCCGAACTTACTGGCGTCACCACGCGTGTCCAGCTTGCCTTCGATTGCGCCCTCAGCAAGCATATTTGCTTCGGCTACCAGGCCGTTAACTGCTTTGATTGCCTGGTTCAGGTTGTTCTTGATTTCGTTGAAGTCGCCCTTGTATTCGTCCGTTATCTCCGCCGGGATGTCGCCCTTTGAGATCAGGTCCACGTATTCCGCAGCTACGTTCAACGGTCCGATAACGGCATCTAACGTCTCGTTAACGCCCTGCACGATATTTGCAAAGTCGCCACCGAACTTACTGGCGTCACCACGCGTGTCCAGCTTTCCTTCGACTGCGGCTTCGGCAAGCATTCCTGCTTCGGCTACCAGGCCGTTAACTGCTTTGATTGCCTGGTTCAGGTTGTTCTTGATTTCGTTGAAGTCGCCTTTGTATTCGTCCGTTATCTCCGCAGGGATGTCGCCCTTTGAAATCCGGTCCACGTATTCCGCGGCTACGTTCAACGGTCCGATAACGCCATCAAGCGTGTCGTTAACGCCTTGCACTATCTTCGCAAAGTCGCCACCGAACTTACTGGCGTCACCACGCGTGTCCAGCTTTCCTTCGACTGCGGCTTCGTTAAGCATTCCCGCTTCGGCAGTTAAGCCGTTAATCGCCTGGATTGCCTGGTTCAGGTTGTTCTTGATCTCGTTGAAGTCGCCTTTGTATTCGTCCGTTATCTCTTCCGGGATGTCACCTTTCGAGATCCGGTCCACGTATTCCGCAGCTACGTTCAACGGTCCTATCACGGCATCCAACGTGTCGTTCACGCCTTGCACGATTTTCGCTGACCCACCTTTGAACTTCGTTACGTCACCTCTCGTGTCCAGTTTCCCTTCGACTGCCGCTTTAGCAAGCATTTCCGCCTCGCTTACTAAATTATCCATGTCTTCTTGGAGTTCACGTAACTCATAGCCCTTTTTCTCGAGCTCGCTTTGTAACTGAGCCTTTGATTTTCCCTGCACTAACTTTCTATTGCGTCTCCCGAATCCTCTATGGTGTCAGAGTTATCACTACCAATTCCCCTACCTCTTTCTATTTCTATCATGCTCCATAAATTTTAAGACAATACTTAAAAAGCTTTCGTAGTCACAAAATTTTTTGTCAATCATTTACAATTTTGTTAGCACATATTTGAAATAAAAATTGAAACTAAAACTTTTTAGAAAAAAGTGGTGCCTTTAAATATAAAACCATAGAAATCCTTAACTCGGTGGAAGAGGATACGTCTAAAATGCTTGAAAAGCAAGATGAAACGATAGCGGTAATAAAAGAAGAATCGGAAAAGACGAGAGGTGTTTTGAAAGAGAAGATAGAGGAAGACGTTGAATGGATTAAAGAGGAGATTATTGGAATCAAGGCAACGCTCAGCAAGGTAAAGGAGAAGGTGGGCGTGGCTTGAATCTTTTTATCCAATCCAAAAATAAAAAGGTAAGATTCTTGCCGCTCTGGAAGTGGCTATTGAATCAAAGAAGTTAGCACCTTTGTCATCTCTGCGCTCTCCGCGTTCTCGGCGGTACGAATCGAAAATTCAGAGTTTTTTACCACATACCGGGCAGTATTTCCAATCGCAGCATATTGTCTCTCCGCACTTATCACACTTTGTAAATCCTGTTTTCCTTCCGCATTTCGGGCATACTTTCCAGTTCGTCAGCAGGTCAGTCTCACAGTTTGGGCATGTGTAAATTGAGCTCATGTTTACTCCTTCTTCTTCCGGCACCCGCATCATCTGCCTTTCACATATCGTGCCAATTTCATTTCTAAGGTGATCTCTGAGGTCTTTTAGCAACTTTGGATGCCTTGCGATATCATCCTCATTGCTAAGAGTATGTGATTCCTTATGTAACATAAAGTTTTTTAAAGTTAAGGAATAATGCTTTTTTCATGTATCTATCCTGCATAATGAGAGGAAAAGAGTGAGTGGGTGTGGTCTAATGAAAGAACAAAAAGAGAGAGACAAAATTATCGTAATGGCTTTTCTTTTGGGTATTTGCTGCTTTCTCACTGTTTATTTCCATGCGCGACTTGAAATCGGCACTGTTTTCACACACTTCTTTTATATTCCCATTAGCTTAGCAGCCTTGTGGTGGAGAAGAAAAGGTTTGGTGGTGGCGATATTTTTAGCGGCATTGCTGATTCTTAGCCACCTCTCTTTTCCAAGAGAGTATGTGCATCCTTACAATGATTATCTTCGAGTTCTTATGTTTATAGGTATCTTCTTTGTAGTTGCTACGTTAAGTGAGTGGATTGCGAAGGCGCAGGCGAAAGTTACGCATCTTAATCTCATCCTCCGCTCAATACGAAACGTCAACCAGCTCATAGCCATGGAGAAGGACCGTGATAAGCTGCTTAAAGGCGCTTGCGAGAAGCTCATTGAGACTCGCGGCTATCATAACGTCTGGATTGCTCTGTTGGATGAGTCGGGAGGGTTTGTAGCGACCGCCGAAGCCTGTTGTTTGGGCGATGATTTCTTGCCTATGCTCGAGCGGCTGAAGCGTGGCGAGCTGCCCGCTTGCGGGCAGAGGGCATTGAGTGAACCGGGTATTGTGGTCACCCAGGACCCGCTCTCCACCTGCACTGACTGCCCACTGGCGGAGAAGTATGACGGCAGGTGGGCGATGACCATCAGGTTGGAACACGGTGGAAAGCTCTACGGTCTGTTGTGTGTCTCCATCCCCGGAGAGCTTACCGCGGATGAGGAAGAGCGAGCCTTGTTCAATGAGGTTGCCAGCGACCTCGCCTTCGCACTGCGCAGTATAGAACGGGAGGAAGAGCGCAAGAAGGCGGAGGAGGAACTAAAAGTACTGGAGATGCAGCTTATACATACAGGAAGACTCTCTTCTCTCGGAGAGATGGCTACCGGAATAGCTCATGAGATAAACCAGCCTTTAACCGTAATCTCAATGGCTGCGGAAGGCACATTAAGGGATATAGAGAAAAAACGATTTGATGTGACTACGCTTCCCAATGACTTAGAAGGCATAATGAGTAATGTAAAGCGAATTGACAGGATTATCACGCACATGCGCACTTTCGCGAGGAAGCCAGGGGAAATAAGAGCCGTAAAACCAGAAGAAGTGCTGAATAATGCTTTTATCTTGCTTGGCGAGCAGTTCAAGATGCATGGCATTTTGGTTTCTCGTGAAATAGATGCGAATTTGCCGCTCATCAAGGTAGATGCGAATCAACTGGAGCAGGTATTTGTAAATATACTGACAAATGCACGACAGGCATTGGATGATCGGGAAGAGGAAGCAACAAAGAAAGGAGAGAGTTTTGAGAAAAGGTTAGTATGCAGAATTTCAAGACAGAATAATATGATGGTATATGAATTTGTAGATAATGCTTATGGCGTGCCGGAAGAGCAAAAAATGAGGGTGTTTGAGCCTTTCTTTACGACGAAGGAGCCCGGAGAAGGGACTGGACTGGGCCTTTCTATTGCTTATGGCATCGTAACTCGGCCGTTAGGTGGGAATATCTGGGTGGAGGACAATGAGATGGGAGGAGCGAGTTTAAAGGTCGCGGTGCCGGTAGGGGGAGAGAAGGCAGAGAATAGAGAATAGAAAACAGAAGACGGAGAACAGAGGAAGACTATAACGATATTAACGATTATGATACGAAAAAGAGAGAGACAAAAGCTTTACTTAAAGCGAGCAAAGAGCTTGAATGCAATAACCTGTGTGTTATTACCGAGGATTATGAAGCCCTTGAAGAAATAAATGGAAAGCGGATAGGGTACATCCCATTATGGAGATGGATTTTGCAAAACTCAGTTTCACGAGAAATTGTGAAGAGGCAAGATACAAGATGCAAGATGCAAGATGCAAGTAAAAAAGTGGAGAAAAGGAAGTTTACGTAGAGCGAAGCGAGATTGAAGAGACGGGTGATTATAACCTTGAAGGATTGCTCATACGACTTGGATAAGCTGCATCATAGAATCTCCATTTGTAATTAAAACTTCAACTTCTTGTAGTTTTCTTTGGACTATTCGACAATATTTTTAAATTCATGGGAAGTTTTTTAAAGCACACATTCCTCTATATTTAACTAACATGTGAAGAGAAAAAGTTTCTCGTGAAAATCTGTGTAATCTGTGTAATCTGTGGTTAAAAATGAAAATACTGATTGTGGATGACGAAGAGGCAATTTGTCTGCGTTTACAGAAAGAACTGGAAAAAGAAGGTCATGCGGTTTACTACGAAACCTCGCCGCTAAGAGTTCAGGAGGAATTAAAGAAAGCAAGGAGAGAAAACAAGCCATATAATCTTTTGCTCCTTAACATCCAGATGCCCGGGATGGATGGTCTTACATTGTTTTCTCGCATCCGGGAAGAGCGTTTGGGCGTTGAAGCTATCATTATGACCGGGTGTCATGACGAGCAGTTAGTAATTGAGGCTATTCGATTAAATGTAAAAAACTACCTTAACAAGCCTATTTCATTAGAAGAACTATCTGCCTGTGTTTCTCATGCACAAGAAAGGCTAATCGAAGAGACTAATAATAATGGAAAGCATCGAATACTGGTAGTAGATGATGAGAATGCTTTAGCCGATAGAATCAAGCGAGAGTTAGAGAAAGAAGGATATACGGTGGCAGTTGTTTATAATGGGCAGGATGGTCTGGATTACTTTGAACGTCACCGCGTGGACGTGTTGATTGTGGATGTTAGAATGCCAGGGATGGATGGTTTAGAGCTGATAGATAGATGCCAGCAGATTAACAATGATTTTTTTTCCATTATTATTACAGGTAATGGAAACCATGAAATAGCAAGAGAGGCATTGAAAAAGGGAGTATTCGATTATTTGAAAAAACCTCTCTCATTGGACAAACTCATTACATCGGTAAAGAAAGGATTTGAGCAACGGAATATTCGCCGTGGTTCAGTCGGGAATCAAACCACGATATTCCACGAGATTAACACCGAAGGAAGAGAATAGAAGACAGAAAAAAGATAAACAAAGGGATTATAAGAAAGATAAATTAAATCAAATTAAACGGTGTTGAAAATGAAAGTGCTGATAGTGGATGACGAAGCGGAAATCTGCAAACATTTGCAGCGCGAACTGCGGAAGGAAGGGTATGAAGTTGATTATACCACCAAATCAGTTGGCGTTCCGGAGGAACTAAAAGGAGCAAAGAGGAAGGGTAAGGGTTATGATCTACTGCTTCTCGACCTCAGAATGCCAGAGGTGGGTGGCTTTAAGATACTGAAAGAAATTCGGGAAGCAAGACTTGATTTAGACGTCATTATTATCACCGGGTATGGAGACGAGGATAAAGCGATAAAGGCGATTCGCCTTGGTGCAATTGATTATCTGCGTAAGCCGATTTCCTTAGAGGAACTCAATACCACAATATTCCGTATTCGCCAGAGGCGAGCAGGGGAAGAAAAAAAAACGTTGAAGCACCGCGTTCTGGTAGTAGATGACGAGAAAGACTTATGTGCGAGAATCAAGCGAGAGTTAGATAAAGAAGGGTATGAGGTAGCAGTTGCTTACGATGGCGTTGAAGGCTTGGAATACTTCAAAAACAACCGTGTGGATGCGGTGATTGCCGACATAAAAATGCCGATGATAGATGGTTTAGAGATGCTGGAGAAATGTCGTGCAATTAATCCTGATTTTGTCCCTATTATCATTACAGGTTTCGGCGACCATGAAAAAGCAATTACCGCGTTACGATTGGACGTTTTCGAGTATTTGAGAAAGCCTATCTCACTGGAAGAACTTATTTCTATGGTAGATAAAGGAATTGGACTGATAGAATCACGCAGAGGCTTTTCTGCTCGCAAACGAGAATTAGAAATAGAAGCTACTTTGAAATTGCAATACGCAGAACGGATTGAACGAGAGAAGAAATTTTCAGACACTATAATAGATACCATCCCCGAGTCTTTGCTTGTTCTCGATTCCGACCTGAGGCTAAAGAGGGCAAATCGAACGTTCTATGAAACGTTTCAAACAGAACCCGAAGAGGTAATGGGCAGCAGCATAGCCGATATATTGCACGGTAATGATGGAAGATTCGTCACTAAACTAACCAGATTATTTGGAACGGAAGACGTGTTGGAGAACTTTGTGCTGCATTATCAGTCAGAAAAACTGGGTGAACGGATATTTAAGATCACAGCGAGGGGTCTGTTGATTGCAGAAGAAGAAGAAGAAGAAGAAGAAGAAGAATTGGTTGTGATTGAGGACATCACCGAGCGCAAGTTAGCGGAAGATAAGGTGAAAGAGGCACATAGACTAAGAGAAAACTTTCTAAAAGAAACTTCACATAGAATTATCACTCCGGTGACTATCATTGGAGGATACATAGATTTATTACTTGACTCCAGCAATCTCGACGATGCCCAAAAAGAGAGAATCAGGACTATACGAGAGAAGAACGAGGAAATCCAGAAACTGGTGAAGGACGCGCTGGCGGGGAATTATTTAAAAGAAGAAGGTGATGGATAAAAATGAAATGCACTATTTTGCTTGTGGATGATGAAGACTCAATTCACGAGTTACTGCCACTCTTTTTAGTGAGGAAAAAGAAGCACAGGTTCACTGTGCACTCCGCCATAAATGGCGAGGCAGGAGTGGAAATGTACGACAAACTAAGAAGTGACGGGCAGAGACCGGATTTCGTGCTGATGGACCTCAAAATGCCTGTCATGGACGGAGTTGAGGCAACCAAAAAGATACTTGAAAGCGACCCGGAAGCGAACATATACCTGTTCACCGCCTACACAGGGACAGAGGAAGAAAGTGGCGCACTCAAAGCGGGTGCAAAAGGGACAATAGGCAAAGCCGCTGACTGGTACGGGACAGTGGAAAATATAATAAATTTGACCGATAAACTTTAAATATTTACAGTGTAAACATCATCAATTAAAAAACATGTTTCTCGAATTTAAAAAAGAAGTTGAGCACGTGCTGAAAGAAGCATTGAAAAAAGCTTCGTATGACTATGAGGAATTAGATTTAGATTTAGATTTAGAGGAGAGTGAACATTCGGATATTGCATCCAGAATTGCTTTCTCTTTAGCTCGCACATACAAAAAGCCACCTGAAATCATCGCCGCGGATATTGCAAATCATCTTAATCTTGAGATACCTGCCGAAAACACGTTAATATCTGATGCAGCCGCAGCCGGTCCTTATATTAACTTCTACGTGAACGAGTTCTTCTTGCATAAGACGTTGCAGAAGATAAAAGACGGAGAGCCAGCCGAGGAGAAGAAGAAAGGTAAGATTATAATTGAGCATACATCTGCGAATCCTGACGGTCCACTCCACATAGGGCATCTCAGAAACGCCATTATTGGTGACGTGCTGGTGCGCGTGTTAAAGCGTGCCGGGTTCGACGTGGAAACGCATTATTACGTGAATGACATGGGGCGGCAAATAGCAGTTGCGGTGTGGGGCGCAGAAAGAATAGCCTTCGCTACGAACAAAAAAGCCGACCATGCCGTTGCTGACGTTTACATCGCGGCAAACAGAATGGTAGAGGAGAACGGCGAATTTTTGAAGGACGTGGAGAAGTTAATGCGGAAATACGAGTCAGAAGATGAGGCAGCGGTGAAGAAATATGAAGCAGTGGTGAAGAAATGTCTTTCGGGAACCCAGGCATCTTTGGAAAGGTTGAATATCCGGCATGATTCTTTCGTTTGGGAAAGTGGATTTGTGAGAGGAGGAGCGGTGGAAGAGGTGATGGAAGAGTTAAAGCAAAAGGGGAATGTTAAATTCGATGGCACTGCTCTTTTACTGAAACTGGAGGGAATAGAAAAGGAGCTGGTGATACAAAGGACTGACGGGACTTCGCTTTACACCACGAGAGACCTCGCATATCACAGATGGAAAAGCGATAGATGCGACAGGGTGATAGACGTGTTTGGTAAAGACCACGAGCTGGTGTCGCATCAATTGTCAAAAGCGCTGGAAATATTGGGCGTAAAAGTGCCGGAATTCGTTATTTTCGAGTTCGTTTCTTTGCCAACCGGTTCTTTATCCACGCGTGCCGGTAGATATATCGCGGCAGACGAGCTAATGGAAAAAATCGAGGAAAGGGCGTATGAAGAAGTAGCTAAGCGAAGGGAAGATTTGGACGAAGGAAAGAAGCACGAAATCGCAAGGAAGGTAGGAATAGGTGCATTAAGGTATGATATGGTGAAAGTATCGCCGGATAAGCATATAACGTTTGTTTTTGACGATGCGCTGGACATAGAGAAGAAAGGCGCCCCGTTCATTCAATATTCGCATGCACGTGCTTGCAGCATATTAAGGGCGGCGGAGGAAAGAGGTTTCTCTATAGCGGACGATTACGATGCTTCCCTGCGGAAGGAAAGTAGCGAAAAGGAGCTAATAAAAATGTTAGCCGGGTTTGAGAACATTGTGGAGGAAGCAGCTTCAGAGTTAAAGCCTCATCTGGTCGCTAAATATGCGAGAGAACTTGCGGAAAGTTTTAATTTGTTTTATAAAGATTGTCCGGTGTTGAATGCTGACGAGGGGATAAGAAAAGCGAGGCTGATTCTTGTGGACTGTGCAAAAACGGTTTTGAGTGACGTGTTAGATGTGTTGGGCGTGGAAGCGCCGGAAGAGATGTAAAAACACTTTTTCTTTTTAGAAAAAAGAAAACCTGTGCTAAAAGAAAAACCTTGTTTCTTTGCTCAAGCTTTCTTTTCCAAAGAAAGGTTGTTGGTAAAGCTTTTCTTTAAGCCCTGAAAGGGCTTATGTGTAATCTTGTGGTTAGCTAAACAAATTTATCCATCTACGTCTGCGTTTCTTGGACAAAAAAGAACTCGCTACATAACGGGTCTTCAGCCATATAATCGCCAGTATGAAGGTATGCACGCACACGGCATCCACCGCAAAAAACTTTATATTTGCACACTGCACACTTTCCTTTCACCTCACGATTCTTTAGCTCAACGAAGACTTTCGAGTTCAATATCTCACGAAGACTCATCGTAGTGACGTTCCCGGCTTTTACGTCTAACAGCGGGCATGGCACGACGTCACCGTTTGGTTTGATAGAAAGCATGCCGATAGCTGCTCGACAGCCGGGAGTCTCGTTGTAAAAGAAATCGGGAACGAAAAGACCTTCTTCTTCCTTTCGCTTCAATACCACCCAGTACTGCGATGCCTGCGTCGTGCATATTTCGAGTCCTCTTCGCTTGTTCTGTTCTTCATATAACAGCATCAGGTTTTCCGCATACTGGACACCGTCGAGTTGGCTATCAGGCATCTCTTCTTTACCCCTGCCCATTGGAACATAATGGAAAAACCTGCACTGTCTCGCACCCAAATTCCCGGATATATCAATAATCTTTGCGGTCTCTCCTTCGTTTTGCTTCATGATACAGGGGTCAATCACCAAACTCAATCCCGCTTCTTTACATGCTCTTGCACCCTTTACCGTCTTTTCAAAGACTCCCTCACCCCTTATTGCGTCGTGCGTCTTCCGCGTGCCATCAATGGCTATTATGACTTCCTCGAGTCCTGATTGCTTTAAACGAGCAACAACTTCTTCGTTGAGCAACGTTCCGTTTGATGCGAGCACCATTCGTAAACCCCTCTCGCTTCCATAAGAAATGAGGTCAAAAATGTCCTTTCTCATTAATGGCTCTCCGCCGCCAAGGGTGACGTTCGCTTTATCACCAAATACGTTCGCTATTTCGTCAAGGAGTGCGAAGGATTGTTCTGTGCTGAGTTCGTCTTCTAACTGCGTGCCTGCGTCATAGTAGCAGTGTTTGCATCTCAGATTGCATTCTCGCGTGACGTTCCAGTTGACGTTGTATTTGGGCATTTTAGGATAGTAGATAACGAAGTAAAATATAAGTTTGTTCAAGCTCAGCGGATTCTCGTTCTATCTCTGTAAAGAGTAACCAATTTACCCTGAAGCATTCCCAAATCATGGGATTTGAGAAAATCTTCTACCAGTGTAATTTCTTCTTCAGACTTTAGATTACCATGCCGAATATAAATAATTCCCTCCGTTTTCTCTGCTGGAAATCGAATGGGATTAGTAAAGTGGTAATCCCTGGTGACAAAAACAGCCTGCTCATCCAATATCAAGGTATAAATATCCTCATCTGACATTCCTCTTTCCGGTAGTTCAGAAATAGAACTGACATCATATCCCCACATTTGCAACCTTTCTACAAGCCCATAACTGACATTCTCATCTATTACGATCCTCATTCGTAAACCGCCTTTTCAGTAGCTAGATACGCTGCATATTCCAGGCACGCCAGAACATCTTCATACTTTAGTCTGGGAAAATTTTTTAATATAGTATCAGAATCCTCTCCGGCTGCCAGATGGCTAAGAATTACATATACCGGGATGCGAGTATCCTTAATACATGGCTCTCCACCGCAAATATTTGGGTCAGAAACAACCACTTTTTGATACAACTTTCTCTCTTCTATATGCATGTCCACCATTTTTCGTTCTCCTTTTTATTGTTTTTAAGATATACCCTCTTATAAAAGTTGCCACTTTCTCGATTCCTCTAACCTTAAATCTCCTTATTATCAAGTGACTTATCATTGTGGCACCCAGGATTAGGTACACGGGCGTGTAGAAGTTACACTCTAAATCCAGGAAGTAGAGGAGCGGGAACAGGACTCCACTAATGCTGATAGGAATCCCTATAAAAAAACCGCAGAATGCATTTGCCAGCGTGAGGATGTCGGGCAGTTTTATTAGGTCCCTGAAGTGGTAGCCGAGATCTTTCTCCTTTTTCTTCATTACACACATCTTATCATTAACTTGACTTTGTCATATTTAAAATTTACCGCCGAGAACGCGGAATTAGATGTTTAGTTTATTAGCGGTTCAACTCGTTAGCTAAACCCCTAATTTTAAGCGGTTCCGCGGCTTAGCTCGTTAGCGATTTAGACTAATCCGCTAAACCCCTAATTTTAAGCGGTTCCGCGGCTTAGCTCGTTAGCGATTTAGACTAATCCGCTAAACCCCTAAACCTCTAAACCTCTAAACCCCTAAACCCCTAAACCCCTAAATATATCCTCTGCGTTCTCCGTGAACTCTGCGGTTAATACTTCCCGTATCTAAAGTTCAGGTAGATTAGCGAAACGTATCCGAAGCCAAGGGAGAATATGTAGAATATGAACCTATCCAACAGGGCAACTGATGCGGCTATCGTAGAAGAGATTCCAAAGGAGATATACAGTGAGATCATCAGCAGCTCCGTGACCCCTGCTCCACCGGGCATGAACAGGAAGTAACTCAGGAATATAGACAGGGAAATTACGATCACTATGGCAAAGAAAGAGACGTGATGACCGAGGGCGAGGAAAAGCACATAGGTGTTCGCAAAGGTTAGTATCCAGCAGACAAAAGCCAGGATAACGTTCACGCTAACCTTCTTCTTGTCGCGGGACAGCTTCGAGAACGTTTTGGCGAACTCCCTTAGCTTCAGCCTGACGTAATCGTCGAAAGCTTGCAAGGTCTTGAACTTCTTCCTGAGAAATGAAAACGGACCAAAGTAGTAGATTCTTGAGATGATGGCTTTTCCCTTGAAGCTCTTACCTTCGTACTTCTCCTTCAGGATGTAGCCCATGATGGGTACGCCTATGATGAGAACCAACACGAACTCCAGCAGCAGCTTCACTATCAGGGACACGTTCTGGATGAATATAAGGACGAAGAACGTTGAGCATATCCCCAAAAAGCCCAGGGCGCCGACACCTGTAATCCTCTCAACCAAAACCGTAGAGAGGCAGGTAGTCTTGTCCACCTTTATCTTCTTCGACAGGAAATACGCTTTTAGTGGACCGCCTCCGACCTGCGGTCCGGGTGTGGCGGTATCCATAAAGCTTCCGGCAAGTAACATGGCTAATAGTGAAAAGAAGGGCGCTTTTTTTATGCCGTTCACGAATATCTGCCACTTTACGTTCCGTACTAAGATGGAAGAGGCTTGAAGCGCCACCGCTAATATAAGGTAGCTCAAATTAGCTCTCACTATTGCGCTGTAAAGGTTTGAGAACCCGATGTTGTGCATTATCAGGATCAGAAGTAGTAACGTTACGGGCAGTAGCAGAAATTTGAGGTTGTTCTTATTTTTCATTTTTTCAGTACTTTTTTACCGCTGAGCCCGCAGAGAACGCGGAGAGTCAGGAAAATCATTTTTTCTCGTCATCTCAGCGCTCTCCGCGATCTCGGCGGTAAACAAATATGTTTTTCATACTATTGACAGAAAGGATAGGTATCCTAAAGAAATCATGTAGGTGAGAATTTGCGCGTTAAACCCGGAGAATAAAGGAATTAAAAGGTTATCGTCTATCTTGTTGACCACGGTCTCGACTATTGTCGCGGTCCCCGCCATCACCAGTATTACCAGCCATGAGTATGAGTTCAGGAAGACGAATCCTATGAGCAGATTCACGGCAAACTCCGCCGTGCAACCCTCAACAGCCCTGTCCTTCAGCTTTGGTATCCAGGTCTTGCCGAACCTCTTGCCGAATAATGCTGCGAAGGCGTCTCCTATCGTTGTCATCAGTATGGCAGCCATGGCTATCTCCTTGTAAAAGACGCTAATGGCTATTATAGCACCTATGAGGAAGAAAACGTTGCCGCTTAGCCGGTTCGCCTCCTTATCGCGGTAAAGTTTGTGAAAGAAGGGCAGTTTTAGCCTTAGGTCGAGCCTGATGAACTCCACCTCCAGGAACAGTACCAGGAACAGGGTCAGTAGTAGCAATATCGCTTCTTTTGGCAGAAAGAAGTAAAGTATAACTATCAGCACGGAGGTGGCGTGTACCGCCTTTCTCTGGAGTTCCCTTTTCAGACTGAATTCTTGTGTTTCCATTGTTCTGGTTCCTTCTCACCTACCTAAATGCTACTTAAACTTTCACCACTAAATAAAAAGTAACGCCTGGAATGGCGGTTTAAATATTTGCATCCCAGATTGCATTCCCTCGTGATGTTCCAGTTGATGTTGTATTTGGGAATTTTTTACATTTCAAGACAATAAATGACGAAGTAAAACATTCATAACAACTTCCTCTCTTTTAAATGTTGAACTATCTTCTCCACAAAATCCTTGCCTTTCTCAAGTATTTCCTTGGCTTCATCTTCAGATATTACGAAGGTGTATTCATAATCCCCTAACTGCCTTTTCTCAAAAGCCCTATTTAGTTCTTTACCCATCTCCTTTGAGAAAATGCCCGTCTTAACAAAGTGCTCTCCAAAAGCAGAAATCACGCCACCATGAGATGAAAATGATAAACCCTTTGTAAGCAACATAGCCTCAGCAGAATAAAACATGGCATAGTATGCCCTGGAGACTGAAGACTCACAATCTCCCTCTTCAAGAAGTATCCTGGCACTTTTAAGATATTTCATCGCCCTTTTGATGAGAGATTCCACTTCTTTCATGCAGGCACACCTTCCCTTCGCACATTTATAAGCAACGGGCTATTCACGGTAGAGTAATCTTTTTCTGACACAGGATAAACGGAGATCAGCACCTTGTGTTTTAAATTTATCTCGGTGATTATCTCTATCATCCTGTCTATTTCCTTTCCCGGAATGATTTCTTCTCCGAGAACTATAAGCAGATCTATGTCTGATTTTTCCATGGCATCGCCTCTCGCCCACGAGCCGTAGAGGATTATATTCTTTAATCTATCGCCATACAGTTTTTCGAGTTCTGCCCTAAACTCCCTGAGAACTTCTTTTATCTTCATGGCACCTATTCCTCTTATGATTTAATTGTTGCGTAGAAGATATATAACCTATCTGTTCTGCTCGCGGGTGCTTAATGTTTTGCGGATAAAAGAAGTTCGCCGATAGGCGGCGAATTTCGGGGAAATTTTGATTCCGCTGTTGTGCAAGTGCGATAGCACCGAGTGAGCAAAGCTAACGGAGAGTTCACGGAACCGCCATTAAAATTAAAAATTATTCAAATATCCTTTCTTCAAACATCTCAAATATCTCTTGTAATCCTGCAGTTCCAGAAAAAATAAGATAAATAATTGCTCCTATGATTAATAAAAATATTATAATTATAGGGGCTATTGAAATCACAAATGATTTAAATAAAGATAACTTATATTGCTTGGAAATGCCAATCGTCTCTAAGATTATTGATAAAAAAAATACAAAGGATGGGCTTATTGGAATCGCGGAAATAAGTGAAGTTACTGAAGTATAAGCGACAATTCTTTTAGCTGCTAATGGATCACTTTTTTTGAAAAGGATTTTTACAAAGAAATTTAATATTGCAGAACCAATCCATAAACCAATAATAGCACCTATTCTTGCTAATAAGATTGTTAATACAAGACCAATTATCAAAAATATAAGTAATTCTTTTGCCAATATTAATCCAATTAAGAAATCTATTATCGCAGATAGTCTAATAATAAAAGTCATAAAATCTAAGAGTGTTTCTTCAGTTTCTTTATTTTTTTCAAAAAATTCAGAGGGACTTTTAATAAAGTTGATTAAATTTTTAAACAATTCTTTTTCGTTTCCAAAACTTAAAAATGAACCCATAATATTAGATTTTTTTATAGATATTTAAATGTTCTTATTAACAGCGGCGGAGTGAATTTCGCACAACTTCGGGATATCCGCAATACTCGTACGTACATCCCTCTGGAAGAAGTTTCTTCCCTTCCAAAACATTTCCAAAATCATCCCTTATCTTCACCTCAGCATAATCATATCCAACGAACTCTTTTTAAATCTTTCACTGCAATGTATATATTTCCCTCGTCTCACTGCTCCTTATCCCCCAACCAGCACACCGGGTCTTCAGCCAGATAATCACCTGAAGCGGCATACGCCCTCGACCTGCACCCACCGCATATTTGCTTGTATTTGCAGGTGGCACAATGCCCCTTCACTTTTCTCTCCCTCAACGCCTTGAACATCTCAGAATTCCTGACAATGTCCAAAAAACCGTCCTCCCTTATATTACCCGCTTTTGCGGGCAGATATGCACATGGCGTTACGTCACCATTAGGAAATATGTGAAATCGTGTGATACCCGCCGTGCATCCGGTAAACCCCTTCCCATCCTCACGATCCACAAGCCCCTTATCCACCAGATAAGCCCAGTACTGCGGATTGCAAATCGGCTTAAGCCAGACCTTCACTTCCAAGCCTTTATAGACCAAGGATTGCACGTAAAGCCCTTGCTATATCCTCTAAGTAGGCGTCGTCTAAGTGCCCAAGGACTTTGATGATTCTGCGTTTGTCTATCATTTGATTTCCCCTCGCGCCATGCGATTCTCATAATCTTCGAGATTTGACAAATAATCGGCGAAGTCTGATTCCGCGATTTCTAATGCCTCGGCAAAGAGTATCCACAATTGCCAGCGAGTACTATCGCTTTTCATCTGCAGAAAGTCCACGAAATCACTCACTTCCTTGATGAGTGGTTCCGGTAATTCTCGGATTTTGGCAATGGTCGCTTCATAAACCGTCATTTTTAGTTCCCCATGAGTATAGAGATGTTGCAACATTGGAATGATCGGAGCCAAAAGTCTTTTCTGCAACTCTCAACGCCTCCTCAGCTCTCTTAGTCACCTCTGAATACTGTCCTTGCTGATAAAGCGTACCCCTCTTATCATTTAGTTCATACCACAATGTTTTCTCTTTCATTTCAATTCTTCCCTTATTCTTAACATTTTCTTCTTTAAATCCGGAATGTCTTTTGTAACAACTTCCCATGTCAACTCCAAATCTATTCCAAAATAATTTTCAACCAATTCAATGCACTCTAATATCTCTGAAATCCAGGGTAGTTTCCTGTATCATTTAGACCCATTATTTCCCCCTTTATCTCCATTTTGATTCATTGTTACGATGTAACGCATTATATATTCCTTGTATTTTGCCTGAAGCAGTCTACAAGAGTCCTTTTCTCATTTTAATAGCTAATTCGCGCACTTTCTCAAAGTCCTCATCCTTCTGCGATTTGAATCTACCAAAACTATAGAATTATCTATCGGGTGAAAGCCGGTCTTATCGAAATAGTCTGGATAACACACGGTGCACGTTTGCTATCCGAAGATTTGGATTAAACAAGACCCCGGAATGCTATGCAAAGAGTGCTAAAGCGGTACATATATGATCATAGTATTTACAGAGATTTCTTTCCCTCCTAAATGTATTCTTCAGGCTTCTCCTCAAATGCCTTTTTGCATCCCGGCGCACAGAAATAATATGTCTTTCCTTCATACTCGGTCTTAAACTTCGCCGTCTTCTCGTCCACTTCCATCTTACATACCGGATCGATAGCCATGTTTTTCACCTCCTTTTATAACCACAAGATTACACAGATTTCCACAAGATTCTTCTTTTCATCTCTAACTTCTTCTTACCGAAATTTAAGCATAAAGCCGCCTCATAAAACCACTTTTCAGTCGTATCTCCCATTTTTCCCCTCTGTGCTAATCTTGTGTAATCTCGTGGTTCTATACAACTACCATTTTTCCACCCTTCTTTGCAGGCGGCATATACCTTTTCAACATCAGAGAAAGCGTTACGACCGTTACGGAGCTCATAGCCATTGCAAGCCCCGCAAGTTCTGGTTTAAATGTAACTCCGAAAAAAGGGTATAGTATCCCAGCCGCAACGGGAATGAGCGCAGTATTATATGCAAAAGCCCAGAACAGGTTTTGCTTTATCCTCGACATTACCTTCTTACTCAATTGCACCGCGGCAACCGCATCCATAAGGTCGTCTTTTATAAGTACTACCTCACCGCTCTCTATCGCTACGTCCGTCCCGCTGCCTATTGCAATGCCCACGTCTGCTTGTGCAAGTGCCGGTGCATCGTTAATGCCATCGCCCACAAAAGCAACCACCTCGCCCTTTTCTTGCAGTTTCTTTACTTCTTCCGCTTTATCCTGCGGTAAGACCTCAGCCAGCACATCTTCGATTCCAATTTGCTTTGCGATTGCGTATGCAGTCCTTGCATTGTCACCGGTAATCATAACGACGTTAAGCTTCATGTTTTTGAACGCCTTAATTGCATCTTTTGTTCTTTCCTTTAACGTATCAGCGATAGCGACAACACCACCTATTTCGTTATCAATAGCGATTAGTATTACCGTCTTGCCTTCTTTTTCAAGTTGAACTATCTTCTCCTCAACCTTTTGGTACGAAATATCTCTTTCTTCAAAAAGTGTTCTATTCCCTATAAGCACCTCTTTTCCCTCTACTTTTGCTGTCACACCTTTCCCGCTAAAGGTGTCAAAACCCTTGCTTTCCTCCATCACAATACCTTCTTCCTCTGCTTTTCTCACCGTCGCCTCTGCAAGCGGATGTTGTGAATTCTTCTCAACACTTGCCGCCAACTTTAGCAACGTGCCATCGTCAATTCCAATACCGATTATATCCGTAACTTCAGGTTTTCCCTTAGTAAGCGTTCCTGTTTTATCAAATACTATCGTTGTCAGTTTCTCGGATATTTCAAGGGCTTCGCCATTCTTAACGAGAACGCCGAGTTCCGCTCCACGACCAATGCCCACAGTCACAGCAGTGGGCGTAGCAAGTCCAAGAGCGCAGGGGCATGCAATAACAAGGACAGAAATCAAGGCAGTTAGGGCAAAAAGCAGTGTATTGCCTAAAATGACATACCACGCAGCAAAGGAAAGGATTGCAATTGTCAGCACTGTAGGAATGAAATAACTCACGGCTTTGTCAGCAATCCTTTGAACGGGCGGTCTTGAGCCCTGAGCAGATTCTACAAGCTTTATGATTTGAGATAACACCGTATCTCTCCCTATCTTTGTAGCTCTGAATTTGATTACGCTGTTTTTGTTCAGCGTTCCACCAACAACACTGTCACCTTTATGCTTAAAAGCCGGAATAGGTTCTCCTGTAATCATTGATTCATCTACGTAGCTCTCTCCATCAACGACTTCGCCATCTACGGGGATTTTTTCTCCCGGTTTTACCACCACTATATCATTTATTTGAACGTCCTCTATCGGTATTTCCACTTCAGTGTTATCACGAAAAGCCGTAGCAGTTTTTGGTTGTAACCCCATCAGCTTTTTTATCGCTTCCGATGTTTTTCCTTTTGCCCTCGCCTCTAAGTACCGCCCTATCGTGAGAAACGAGGCAAGAAGAACCGCAGTCTCATAAAACAAAAATTCTCGTGAAAGTATAAACTCAAAAGTACCAAAAATGCTTGCTACAAATGCAACTCCTATACCCATGGAATACATGACGTCCATGTTGAGATTCTTATTTTTAAGGGCACGATAGGCGGCGCTGAATATCGGATGGCTTACATAGATAAAAGCAGGCGCAGAAACAACCAGCATAAAATACGCCATTGATTCGGCGACTGGAACATACATAAGAACCATTAAGGGGATACCTACGGCAAACCCGACAATAAACCTGTTGCGTTTTTCTTTTAAGTCTTTCTCCCTTGCTGCTTCTTCTAAATCTTCTGCTTCTTCTCCTTCTACGCCGAGATATTGATAGCCCGCATCTTCAATGGCTTTTTTCATGTCTGCCACTGTTGTCATTTTGGGATTGTAGGTGACATACGCCTTTTCTGCGCCGAGATTAACAATAACACCGGCGATTCCATCCAATCTATTTAGCGCGTTTTCAATTGTTTTTACGCACATAGCGCAGGTCATTCCGCCGATTTTCAGAACTACCTTCTCATTTATCACCTCATAGCCTGCATTTGTTACTGCTTTTTCTAAGTCACCGAGTTTCAATTTTGCCGGGTCATACTCCACGGTGGCAGTCTCGTTTCCAGGATTCACCTGTGCATCTGCAACACCGTCCTGGCTCAGTAGTGATTTTTTAATGGTTGTAGCGCACGTTGCACAGGTCATACCCGAAATCTTGAGTTCCGCCTTTTTGGGGCGGTATCTTGTTTTTGTCATTGGGTAATATGATACTAGCATCCTTGAAAAATTTTAGGTATTTTGGTTTAGGCCACTTTTTCATCCTTTTTAGATTTCTACACAAAGTTCTCCAAACTATATCACCAGTTGCCTCCCTTATACCAAGAATGTTATGGCTCTTTTTAAATACATCTCTCTTAAGAATGGCATTGTAGGATAAAGTTATTTGATCTTTCAAATTGTGCTCTAAAAATAACTTAGATATGAATTCCACAGGTTCTATATAATCGTCATACTTTTCCAAAAACCGATGTAGTTTCCTGAGGGTTAATTTGTCAGATTCGAACTTTTAAAAACTTATATATCATTTGTTACAATGTAACAACCAAATGAAAAAGGATAAAGTGATACTAACAAGGGTAGAT
>Ga0209986_10000069_pt1 | contig 85765 bp, 69 predicted proteins | sample BlataG_FD_183168 | JGI IMG/M metagenome (GOLD analysis project Ga0209986, IMG submission 183168) | Deep subsurface microbial communities from Black Sea to uncover new lineages of life (NeLLi) - Black_00105 metaG (SPAdes) (version 2) | ecosystem: Environmental > Aquatic > Marine > Oceanic >...
GTATCATTAGCGATCCTACGGGTGGCCCACCTGTGCCTGTCTCACCACCGAGTGATCCCCCGGTAGTGGACCCGCCTCCGATTCCAGTTCCGGAACCGACAACTGCCATGTTGTTGTGTCTGGGAATGCTGCGGTTTATCGTTTGGCGGCGAAGACGACCATAACACGATCGTGAGAGATTAGGATCGCCCCACTTTTTGCGGCCTTTCTTTATTTCGCCGCAGGCCTGTTCGCAAGGATTCCCAATCGATAATCAGTGTGCCCCCAGTTTCTTCATGTTGGCGGGCCCACGTCATCAAAAGGTCCAGGCAAGCATGATCGATGTGGTTCAACTTCTCAAAGTCGACATGCAGTTCGTAATTCTGAGGAACGCGTTCCAATTTTTCCGCAAGCAAAGGCAGTCGCATAAATGTCGCTGCACCGCAAAGTTGCAGGTGTGCCTGCCGGGCATCCTGGTCGATATGTAGTTCGGTCTCCAAGTGGGAAAAGGTGTGCAGCAATTTCATTGCCGATAGAACGATTCCAGTAATCACACCGGTAAGAAGGTCAGTGCAAACAATGGTGCCGAGGGTCGCAAAATAAATGACCACCTCTCCCCACCCATATTTCTTCAAGTTTTTGATCGCTTTGATGTCGACCAGTTTGTAACCGGTGTAGACCAGGATAGCGGCGAGCGCCGCGGTGGGAATGAGTCGCAGTAAAAATGCGAGAAACGAAACGAAGATTAATAACCAAACGCTGTGCAGAATCGTAGATAAACGCGTGCGTGCTCCCGCAGTCACATTGGCACTGCTACGAATGATCACTCCGGTCATAGGCAGGGCGCCGAGCAGGCCACAGAGCATATTCCCGATCCCCTGCCCGACCAGTTCTCGATTGTATTCTGTTCGAGTATGCGTCTGCATCTGGTCGACCGCGGTTGCGCAGAGCAGCGTTTCAGCGCTGGCCACGACAGCCAAGACGATGCCAGAACCCAGAAAGACCGACCAAGGTGTCGTGTCAAATACCACCCATGAGGGGAGGTGAATTTCACTCCAAAGATTTGTAGGCACTTCCACATAGAGTACCGGTATCTTGTAGATTGTCGCCAATGCGGTCACCACGATCACCGCAAATAAGGGTGCCGGCACTATCCGAAGTTTTTTGATGGGAATCGCCTTCCATGCCACAAGAAGAACGATGGTGAGTAGGCCGAGTTTTGCCGCCCAATCATGATTCATAAGCAGCGATAAAAGCCGCACAATACTCTGCTCTGCTGCGGCCTGCGTATCAATAATGTTTTGGGGGTCTCCCCTATCGAGTGCTTTACGTGCGGAGGCAAGAATTTCCGGCGTACGCTGCAGCGATTTTTGCAATGCTTCTGGGTTTGCTGCAGAAGCGACGACCCGTGTCTTGTTCAACTCAGCGGTTAGTTCCGTAAAGTTGATTTGTATCGCATTCTGCTTTGCGCCTATCAGCTTGAGTTGCTGCAATGACTCGGGACTCAGCGGCTGAGTCGTGTCGTCATGTGGGATCTGCTCGGCTGCGAGCTCGCGGATTTGGACCTGCTGTTCGTGCAGATTGCCGTAATCCTGTAGAAAGGCGCGTTCTTCGGTACGCTGCTCATGAGAATGCACCTCAGGTAATGGCAGGCCTTTGGCGAGCGCGCCGGGAATAGAAAGCAGGTTGGTGAGTCCAGAACCCTTCGGGCTATCGTCCACCATCACATGGGTCTGGCTTGCAAAAATCAATACGCCGATTCCGGCAAGCATTCCATACACGACGGCGGGTGAGACAGCGCGAAACCAACGGCCATACTTTAAAAGACCCGCAATAAGTTGGATTACACCAGCGACAAGCACGGTGATCCCCAACGTTTCGAGGCCGTGATCCGCGATGATCTGATAGACGATTACCGTGAGTCCCGCTGCGGGACCGCTGACTTGAAGAGGAGCCCCTGAGAAGAAGACTACGATCAGGCCACCAACAATCCCGGTGATCAGCCCGGCGGCCACCGGAGCGCCCGATGCGATGGCGATTCCCATGCAGAGCGGGAGTGCCACTAAAAATACGACAATCGATGCGAGAATATCTTGTCTCGCTCCAGAAAAAATAGTTTTCACTTGACGTGATTCTCCGCAATCAGTGTTTGGCCGAGAGAGTGTGGCTGCTGTCAACGACTTTTTTAAAGATGGGCCTGTCCGCAATGATTTGTGTCCTCGGTACTATCTAATAAGAGAGTAAATACGCAAACCCTCCAAATGAGGGTGTTTTGACGTGATTTTCTGCCCAGAGTGCGATGAGAGTCTTTATAAATGACAGATATCTATCATGAATAAGCTAAAAATGAAAAAAAAACATAAAAAAAGACCACTATATGATTGATAAATTTCATTAAATGACTGAAAATAGACAGGAACTGGCAAGAACGGCTCAATCTGTCCTGGGAGCGTAATGCGATGGTGGTCCAAAATCGGCGGGATCGACTGCTTGAAATGATCCGCACGCGGGGATTTGCAGCCCTTCCGGATTTGGCTGGCGAGTTGTCCGTGTCGGAGTCCACGGTTCGTCGAGATTTGGAATATCTCGAGGAATTGGGCCAAGCCCAACGGACCCACGGGGGCGTTTTCTACACCGGAGAATCGCCGGAATTTCCGCATTTTCGCGATAGGCAACAAACGCATTGGGATAAAAAGAGAGCCATTGCCGCAGCAGCGGCTGCACTCGTGGAAGATGGGGAAACGGTTCTTTTAGATGGTGGCAGCACAACCTATGAAGTGGCGCGACTCCTCCTTGGTCGGCCGCTGCAAGTGGTCACCAATTCAATGCCTGTCGCGAATCTGTTGGCGTCTTCAGCCGACTGCGATTTGGTGCTGGTTGGCGGTAACGTCCATTTTCGCACTGGTGTCACCATGGGGCCGTTTGCAAACGCGATGCTGCGGGACTTGAATGTGCGGCATACGATTTTATCGGTCGCAGCGGTTAACCGGCGTGGATTTTTTAACAGCAATATTCTTCAGGTGGAAACGCAGCGAGCTATGCTTGCTGCATGTGATGAGCCGGTGATCGTCGCCGACAGCACCAAGTTCGGGAGCAGTAGTCTTTCGAGGCTTTGCGAGTTGGATGAGGTATCCCGGCTCGTTGTCGATGACGAAATATCGGGTCCTTGGAGAGATCGAATGGATCAATCGGGTGTGCAATTACACGTTGCCCCACTGACTGCAGATCAAAACAAAGAGAGTGCTTGATGAGTACGGATGCAGTATTAATTAGCGGAAATCAACAGCAGAAATCGATTGACCGCTTGGCGGTCGAACGGATTGTCCGCGAGCTAATCGGTAAGAAAAGCCCCAGCGCCCCGGCAGCAGCGGGTGAGTTGGTCGTGAGTATTTCTGCGCGTCATTGCCACCTCACAGATGCCGACGTGGAGACGTTGTTCGGCCCGGGTAAAACGCTCACGCCGATGAAGGATCTTTATCAGGATGGCTTTTATGCTGCCGAGGAGACGGTCATGGTGGTTGGCCCCCGGAAGCGGATGCTTCCGGCAGTACGCGTTCTGGGACCGACCCGACCCGCAAGTCAAGTGGAACTCGCCTTTACGGACGCGATTTCCTTGGGTCTCGATATTCCGGTGCGGGCAAGTGGAAAGATTGAGGGAACTCCCGGGTGTGTGTTGGTCGGACCGGCCGGCGTCGTAGAACTCTCTCAGGGTGTGATTCGCGCCGAGCGGCATGTACACATGGGGCCCGACGATGCCCTTCGTTACGGTGTCAAAAATGGAGACCGCATCGACCTAGTCGTTCACTCATCCTGCCGCGCGATCCTGACCGATCTGCTCGCACGCATCGATGCTGCGGCAAAATTAGAGGTCCATATCGATACAGATGAAGGAAATGCGGTTGATCTTCAACACGCAACTAAGTGCGAATTGATTCGACAGGCGGTACGCACATAAGGTTTTTGTTCGTTTACTCTTGATTAGGAGATGCTTGTTATGGCGAAGGTCCACGAAGCACTGGGCATGATCGAAACCAGGGGTTTCATCTGCTTAGTTGAGGCTACCGATGCGATGATGAAAGCGGCCAATGTCAATTTTCTTGGCTGGGATAAAGTTGGCTCCGGTCTAGTTACCGCGTTTGTGACGGGTGATGTCGCAGCGGTGAAGGCTGCCACGGATGCCGGGGCAAATGCCGCAGGCCGAATTGGCGAGGTAGTCAGCGTGCAGGTCATTCCACGACCGCATGATGACATCGATGTGGTACTCGGTCCGGTTGCGGGCTAAATGTGTCTTAATATTCAGTGAACTTATTTAAAAAATCGGAGAGAATGCTATGGAACATGCAATTGGCATGATTGAAACACGCGGACTAGTTCCGCTGGTAGAGGCGAGCGACGCGATGGCCAAGGCGGCTAACGTCGAAATTATCCAGCGAATTTCAATCGGTGGCGCGTATATGACGACCGTTGTTAAAGGCGACGTAGGCAGCGTTCGTGCTGCGGTTGAAGCGGGCGCGACAGCAGCGTCGCAGATGGGAGAGCTGATCTCCAGTCACGTTATTCCGCGACCAGCGGATGGTTTACTCGACGCCTACCTGAACTAAGGTTTCGATGGAATTTATTGCAGGATGCACAGGCATGAATATTCTGATTGCTAATCTGGGCTCGACGAGTTTTAAGTATCGGCTTTATCAGATGCCCGAAGCTATTGAGCTTGCCCGGGGAAGTATTGACAGAATCGGTTCTGAGGAGAGCCGTAGTATGGTGAGTATTGGAGAATATCGGAATGAGGTTCATCGCGGCGTGCCTGATCACGCGGCGGCGGTCCGACAATGCCTTGCGCAATTGACCGATGCTGAAAATGGCTGTCTCAAAGATGCAAGCGAGGTTGCAGCGATCGGCTTTAAGGCAGTCCATGGAGGACGGCTGTCGGGTGTACAGCGTATTGACGAAGAAGTGCTTGCTGCGATGTCAGAAATGAATGAAATCGCTCCAGCGCATAATCCTCCTTATATCGCCGCCATGCGACTACTTGCGACGCAGTTGCCCGAAATTCCTCTCGTGGCGGCTTTTGAAACCGGATTTCATCAGAGCATTCCTAGGCCCAATCGGACGTATGCAATTCCACAAGAATGGGATCAGGAATTGAATATACAGCGGTTCGGTTTCCACGGTGCCAGTCATCGTTATATCGCCAATCGCGTCGCTGAAAAATTCAACCGGAGCGATTTGAGGATTATTTCCTGCCACCTCGGTGGCTCGAGTAGTCTCACCGCTATCCGTGCTGGAAAGAGTGTAGCAACCAGTATGGGAGCCAGTCCGCAATCCGGCATTTTGCAAAATAATCGCGTTGGCGATTTTGACCCATTTACCCTGCCTCTCATCATTCGCAAAACGGGGCTTCGCCTCGAAGAGGTCTTGGAAAAGCTAGCTAAGAACAGCGGACTTCTGGGGATAAGCGGAAAAAGTGGTGATGTTCGCGATCTTGAGGAAGCGGCGGCCGAGGGCGATCAACGGTCACAATTGGCGCTCGATACGTTTGTGGCAGACATCCGAAAGTACTTGGGGTGGATGCTTGTCGAACTCGGTGGAGTGGATGTAGTGGTTTTCACTGGCGGTATCGGCGAAAACAGCTCGGTGCTCCGAGCAAACGTTTGCCGTGGGTTAGAAGCACTAGGTATTGTGCTCGACCACAAAAAGAACAGGGAGGCTTCGGGAGAGGCCGCGATTGGAAGCACGCAGAGTGAGGCACAGATCTGGGTCCTTCCCACAAATGAAGAAATCATCGTTGCTGGGCAGGTATTTTCACGATTAAACGAAGAAACACAAAAGAGCGAGGAGAGTCGCTGATGTTTGTCGCAAAAGTTACAGGCTCGGTTGTTTCCACGCAAAAGATTTCCACTATGGTCGGCCAAAAGTTGATGGTGGTTGAACCTTATCGGCTCGAATCCGAAAAGCGCGAAACGCTGACTCCGACGGGAAGAACTTTTATTGCGGTCGATACGATTGGTGCTGGCGAGGGAGATTACGTGCTCATTACGCAAGGCTCGAGTGCCCGCCTGACGGACGAGACCCATAAATTGCCGATCGATGCTGTGATTGTCGGGATCGTCGATACGGTGCACGTGGATACAGGCTGTGTCTATAGTCGCTAGTCGTCGACGGCCGAAAACGGAATTCCTATTCATTTTAAAGAGATAGAGGAAATTAATTTATGCAGGTCACTGAACAAACAATTCGGGATGTCGTCGATCAGGTTCTCGCTCAAATCGCGGTGCCTGCTACACCGCCCGTCGCAGCATCCCCGTCAAGCAAAGATTGTAAATGCCCAGGCAAAGCAGCACAGGATTGCGGCTGCAAAGATAAGAAAACCGAAGGCCAATATACGGGTCGCTATGGTTTGTTTACGAATGTGGATGAAGCGGTTGCAGCGGCCACGCACGCTTTTGAGCAATTATCGATGCACTCGATTGAAGATCGTAAACGGATCATTGGACATATCCGGCGAATTTCTATCGAGCAGTGCGAAGAGCTTGGCACGATGGAAATGCATGAAACAAAAATTGGTCGATTGCAGCACAAGATAGAGAAACTGAAAACACTCGGTGAACAGACGCCCGGTGTTGAGTTTTTGTCTAGCCAGGTTTTCAGTGGCGACCATGGATTGGCAGTTATCGAGCACGCTCCGTTTGGGGTGATTGGGGCGATCACCCCGGTGACACATTCACTACCGACAATTACCGGGAACGCTGTCAGTATGATTGCAGGTGGCAATACGTTGGTTGTGAATCCACACCCGAGCGGAAAAAAGGTGGCGGCGGAGGGAGTCAGGCGATTCAATCGGGCTATCTATGAAGACATTGGAATTGATAATCTCATCTGTGTGATTACTGAGCCGACACTGGAGAGTGCGGACGCTATTTTTACACACCGCGATGTGAAGCTTATTTGCGTTACCGGCGGCCCTGCGGTGGCGAAGGCGGCATTGAACAGTGGAAAAAGAGCCATCGTCGCTGGCCCCGGCAATCCACCGGTCGTGGTCGATGAGACGGCCGATCTTCCGCGTGCCGCGATCGCCATGATTGCAGGCGCTTCCTACGACAACAATCTGCTCTGCATTGCTGAAAAGGAAGTATTTGCAGTCGATGCCATTTTTGATCTGCTCCTGGTGGAAATGGAAAAAGCAGGCGCGGTTCGATTAACGGCTGATGAAATTAAGCAACTCACAGATCGGGCCATTCAAACAGTAGGCGAAGGCGATCAAAGGCACGAGGTTCCTGCGAAGGAGTTGCTCGGCCAAGATGCCGCCGTCTTAGCCCGTGCGATTGGGAAACACATTCCGGCCGATACGCCCCTCCTCTTCGGTGAGGTCGATGAGAGTAATCCTTTCGTCCCAGTCGAACAAATGATGCCGTTCTTGCCTTTCGTAAGGTGTCGCACAGCAGAGGAAGCAATCGCTAAAGCACGGCAATACGAACACGGATTCAGGCACACTGCCATTATTCATTCGAACAACGTCCGGAATATGACACACATGGGGCGGGTGATGGATACCACGCTTTTTGTCAAGAACGGACCGTGTATGTCGGCACTCGGATTAGGAGGCGAAGGGTATCTATCGTTTTCGATCGCGACACCGACGGGCGAAGGGGTGACCTCACCGCTCACATTTACGCGAGAGCGGCGGTGCTCGCTGATCGACGATCTATGTATTTTGGGTAAATAAGGAGTATACGCGATGCAGTTTGGCCGAGTGCTAGGCGCAGCAACAGCAACCATCAAGCATCCTTCTTTGAAGGGTTGGCGGATGCTGGTGGTACGCCTGCTCATGCACGACGGTGTATCGGCAGATGGCGCCCCGGTTTTGGCGGTGGATGCCCACGGGGCTGCTCCAGGTTCGAGAGTGCTGATTACAAGTGATGGTCAAGCGGCCAGGGAGCTTTTAGGCTGTGATCAAACGCCAGTCCGTTGGACCGTGATGGGGATTTGTGACGAATGAATCTGTCTGCGGGCGAGATTGAAGAAGTGGTTCGGAAGGTTCTTCTTCGTCTGCAACTGACAAGTACGACAGAAAATATAAATCAGAAAACGCCAAGGTTATCCGTTGTTGAAATTGGAGATCGAGTGGTTGCCACAGAACAATTAGCGCAGATTGCTGAGAATACAACAGTTCGCGTTCACAGTTCGGCGATTGTGACGCCCGCTGCACGGGATATGGCGGTAGAGCGGCAGATCGTATTAGAAAAAAACGCGGTCTGCGAGGTACCGACTGGAGAAAAAGCATTGGTTGCAGTCGGTCAAGGAGGTCAACCTCTCGCATCGCTAATCCAGACAAAATTTGGGATCGCTACGGCTCAGAAGAGTGATGACACAGAAACTGCAGTCATGAATATTGTATCCCAGCTAAAATCCAGTCCAGCTCGCCGCTGTGTTTTATTGACCGCGGATATTGATTTTGCTCTCTGTCTTGCGAACCGTTCCACATGCATACGAGCTATTTCAGCAGATCAGCCACAACGTATCAGTGAAGCGATGCTGGCCGTTACGGCAAATTTACTTATTCTTGATCCAAAACAGTCCCCACAGGGAAAGCTTATCGATGGCTGCCGTATTTTTTTCGAGGCCCCATTGCCTGCAGAAAGCAACCTGTTTCAGGGAGCATTGAATCGTATTGTTTAACGTAAAGAGAGGTTGTAGAAGCGTCATGCGAATAGCAGAAGTTATTGGAACAGTCACCTTAAGCCGGAGTCACCCATCTCTTGATGGGGGAACTTTCCGCCTGGCAATTCCACTTGAGGAGTCGGAACTTGGCAATTGTGAAGTGCCCTCAAGGGAAGAGCTTGTCCTGTATGACCAATTAGGCGCGGGAATCGGGAGCCGCATTGCCTTGAGCGAGAGTCGTGAGGCGGCCGCCCCGTTCTTTCCCGAAAAGAAACCTGTCGATGCGTATAACGCAGCCCTTATCGATCAATTACACCTGGAGGAATCGGACTGATGGAAAACGCATTTAAGCGCAAACAGCAAATATGTGAGATTGGTCAGCGAGTCTACAATAAGGGGTTTGCAGCCGCGAATGACGGCAATATTACCTATAAGCTTAATGATAACGAAGTGCTTTGCACCCCGACAATGCATTCGAAAGGCTTTCTCAAGCCGGAAGATATTTGTCTCATTGATATGACGGGGAAACAGTTGGCTGGAAACAAAAAGCGAAGTAGTGAAGCGCTTTTACATCTGCAGATTTACAAAGAACGACCAGACATAAAAAGCGTGGTGCACTGCCATCCGCCGCATGCTACCGCCTTTGCGATTGCTCGTGAGCCGATCCCGCAATGTGTGCTTCCGGAAGTCGAAATATTTTTAGGAGATGTTCCGATCAGTAAGTATGAAACCCCTGGAGGACAGGCGTTTGCGGATACAATTATTCCACTCGTTAAAAAGACAAATGTCGTTATCCTCGCAAATCATGGAACGGTGAGTTGGGGTGAAGATGTGGAACGCGCCTACTGGTGGACCGAAATTCTCGACGCATATTGCCGGATGTTGATGCTGGCAAAGTCGATTGGACGCGTCAATTATCTGTCGGCGGAACATACGCGAGAATTGCTTGATCTCAAAGGCAAGTGGGGATTTACGGATCCCCGAAACGAGCAAGGTATGGAAGACTGTGATTTGTGCGGGAATGACGTATTTCGCGATTCCTGGCAGGTTGCTGGCGTGGAGAGAAGCGGTTTTAAGGCACCGCCTTCTGCATTGGGGAGGAACGGCCATGTGGATGATCGTGGCCAACAGGCCGCGTTACCCCCAGGAATGGACCAAGAGCAGCTCGTCGAAATGATCACCGATAAAGTGATGGCTGCGATGAAGGGGAAGTAGAGGATGCATTGAGGGTCCGTTGGAGGAAGTCTGCAAAGGACTGCATCAAAATAGGGGGTCTCCCGCCCCGCTCGGTGCCGTTGTTGCTGCCGCAGTGGCACGGAAAAGGACGGCTTGCGAACCTTCCTGCGGAAAGGTTGTCAGGGCGTCTCGGGTTCGATAAAACGCCCTCCCCTAGCCTTGTTCGAGGTGCACAGAGGGGTTAAATTGGGGACCTAAAGTGACTTATGCAATTCGCTGGGCGAGCCGCACAAACCTTCTCCGTTGAATGAGCGAAGCGATGAAAAAAGATATCCACCCCGAATATTTCGAGACCGCCGTGAAGTGCGGTTGCGGCAACGCGTTCGAGACCCGAAGCACACGGAAGGAATTGAAGGTCGATATCTGCAGCGCCTGCCACCCTTTCTATACGGGAAAGCAGAAATTCATCGACTCAGAAGGTCGTATTGAAAAGTTTAAGACGAAGTTTGCAGGCTCCGGATACGCGAGCCTTAATCGCGGCAAAAAGAAATCGGGCAAATCGGGCAAATAGATAAGCTCGTGGCGCGATAGAAAGCCCCTTGATCCGGTGTTCTCTTTCCGTGGGCAGCGGTCGCAACAGTTGGCTTAAGGAGAAGCGACATTTCTAGCGTACTCTTCTGGAAGGTAAAAGGAGATTTCGCCGATGCGCGAAATGCTTGATGAAAACCTGAAGCGGTTTGAAGAATTGGAACAACAACTGCTTGATCCTGAAGTTCTCGCCGATCCCAATCGTGTGGCCGCTGTATCCCGCGAACATGGATCACTTGCAAGGCTGGCAGGAAAGTATCGAAAATTTCAGGGAATAAATGCTGAGATTGCCGACATAGTCATGCTCGTTGAGGGGGATGATCCGGAGATGCGGCAACTTGCGGAGGCGGAGATTCCCAAGCTCAAAGAAGATCGGGAAACGGTTTGGAATGAACTGCTCGATTTAACCGTAGGTGGTGAGGACGCGAATCGTAGGCGTATTGTAATGGAAATCCGCGCTGGAACGGGCGGGGATGAAGCGGCCCTTTTTGCGCGGGATTTATATGAAATGTATAAACACCATGCCGAGGCGAAGCGATGGAAGCTGCAGATTATGGACCATAGCGCAACAGAATTAGGTGGCTTTAAGGAGATTTTCCTCGGATTGGAGGGTGAAGGCGTTTTCCGCGAACTTCAATATGAAAGTGGTGGGCATCGTGTGCAGCGTGTGCCCGACACCGAAACCAAAGGTCGCATTCATACCTCAGCGGCCACCGTTGCAGTCATGCCTGAACCGGAAGATGTAGAAATTAATCTTAAGCAAGATGATTATCGCATCGATAAGTTTCATGCCAGTGGGCCAGGTGGACAGCATGTCAATAAAACGGAATCTGCGATCCGACTGACGCATCATGAATCAGGGGTTGTGGTTCAATGCCAGGATGAGAAGAGCCAGCACAAAAATCTTGCAAAAGCTTTACGTGTTCTTAAAACGCGATTGTATGAGGCTCGGCGACAGGAAGAGAATCAAAAAAGAGCGGACGTCCGCAAAACGTTAGTGGGGTCAGGTGATCGATCACAGCGGATTCGGACCTATAACTTTCCTGAAAATAGAGTGAGTGATCATCGCATTAATCTGACGCTGTACAAACTGGATAGTATTATTGCGGGCAATCTTCAGCCAGTCACTGATGCGTTGATCGAACACGACCGGACAACATTGCGAAGTTCGATGGGTACGATTGAATAAATTCTCTACGGAGGAAGTGTGGGTTGAATAAGCCGGAAGAAGAATCCTGGCCGATCCTCCGCCTGCTCGAATGGACCACAGGCTACCTCAAGGAAAAAGGTGCCGAAAGCCCACGCCTCGATGCCGAGGTGTTGCTTGCCAGCGTACGGAAATGCTTGAGAATTGACCTCTATACGGCGTTCGATGAAATTGCGGATGCCGCGACACGCACGGAATATAAAACACTTGTAAAGCGTCGTGCTACGGGCGAGCCTGTTGCCTATCTTGTGGGACACAAAGAGTTTTACTCCCGCGACTATGAGGTAACGGCAGCTGTTCTTATTCCGCGTCCAGAGACAGAATTTGTGGTGATTGCGGCCCTGGATTTAGCGTCGGAAAATCCACTTCCAGATTCATTGCGGGTAGCGGATATTGGCACCGGAAGTGGTAATCTTGCGATTACGCTCGCGAAAGAGAAACCAAATTGGAAACTGGTGGCGACCGACATCCAAGCGGATGCGATCGACGTGGCTCGGAGAAATGCTGTCCACCACGCGGTGGATCAACAGATTGAGTTCCGCTGTGGGCCGTTTTTTTGTGCGGACAGCGAACCTGAACCGTTTGACATAGTGGTGAGTAATCCACCGTATGTCAGTGATGCCGAATATGTAGAACTGTCTGCCACAGTACACGATTATGAGCCCAAGGTCGCACTGGTTGCAGGGGAGCGCGGGACAGAGATTATCAAACAACTTCTTGAGGAATCTGGCTCAAGAGTACGATTGGGAGGGGTGTTGATCGTTGAAATGAGCCCGATGATCGAAGCAGACGTCCGGGCATTCATTGATCAGCACGCCGCATGGAAGTTTGACCGCATCTACAAAGATCATGCGGGGCACAGTCGCGTGGTGGTTGCAATCCGGGTGTGAATGCAGCTATTCGACCGATAAGTCTTCTGTGTCCGAGGTCACACCGCAGACAGTATCCTACTGTTTCATCTTCCAGGCATTCCAACGATCAAAAGCGACTTTCCGCTGTTCGGGACTTGCAAATCCCATGGTGCCCGCCTGGTAAAGGGTCTGTTGGTTTGGGCGGAGATGGGAGAATCCAAAATCTTTTGGATTCTTTCCATGCAGGTGGATCGTGGTTGCCAGGGCCACGTCGCGGACGAGAGGTTGAAAGCCGCTGCCCCGTCTGTTGTTGACAGGCTGATCATTGGAGAGGTAGGGCTCGAGCAAAGCAATGTGATTTTCGTCGCCTAGTTTAGCGATCGCAAGCATTGCATTTTGAAGTACGTACGGTTGCGGAGATTTTTCGCGGATGATCATCTCGGCCGGTACGAGGCCTTCCGGCAGGTTGTACTGCATCGAGAGCCAGAGCATCTGATAAGACAGAGAGGTACCTGCACTTCGTCGCACAAAGTGCCCCACGAGCCGCCGATGTGTTGTGTGCTCGTCCAGCATAAGATTCTGGGTGAGCCCCGAATAATTCATAAGTTGAAAAATCTTTTGGGCGGTCTGTTCATCGAGAGTGGTCGCGTTGTTTGCGGCGACAATCAGTAAGGCCGCAACACTACCAGTCGATGTGACCGTGCTGGATTCGGGACCCTGCACGCCACTTGGGTTTTGTCCAGGATTGCGGATCAGAGCATTGTAAAGCGTCTGGGCGCGACTCTGGAGCGCTTGACTGCTATAGGTCGAATCCTGATCGAGCGACTCGAGAAGAACTGGCTCAGCGCGTACCGCCTCAACAAAATCTGCCCTCGCAACGGCATCGTGGCCGATATGTTCCCGGTAAAATGACCATCCAGGGAGTGGAGGTGTTGCTGCATCGGGACCCTGGGTAGTGAATTGGCGGATCTGCAAATAAAGGCGGTCATTCTGGATCTGCTCGAGGATGCGTCGTGCAGATCGACGTGTTTCTGGATCGTCGTGATTGAGCGCGTCGATCAGGGCCTCGTGCGCGGGAGATCCAATGTGCAGAAGTTTATGCTCTGCACGCGTCCGCACGGAAAAGGAATGGTGGGATAATTCCGCAATTGCATCGATGATCCCATCATTGTCGGCAGCGAGCAGGCAAGGTACCAGCAGCAACAACAGCAAAAATGCGCCTGCCGCAACGCGACGTGGACCCGTGTGCGGGGTGCGCACGGTTTTTCCTAGACTCGCAGTCGTGAACGCCATTCGGATTCCCCACGGCGATAAGATTTTTTGTTGAACTCTATTTTATGCATCTATTTAGGTATCCGTCCAGTAAACGAACCGGGATTTTGCCTCAGGTGCCATTCGATTTTACCGCCAATACGTGTTGGAGGGAATTTTCCAGAGTTTAAACAACATTCCGCTTGCCTTCTTTGGGAGACGAGGTTAGTATTTCGACATACGGGATTTGTGGCCGCTTGCAGCCAATAACTGCTAAAGTGCCGACACCGCGACGGGCGATGGAGTGTTTTCCGCCGGTGTTTAACACAGAAAGCCAAAAGCCGCGATCCTATTGGGTCGCGGCTTTTTTTTGCATGTATCCAAGCAACCGCTATCCAGATTGTTTATGAACTTTAAGGATGGGAGAGAAACGATGAGCCAATCGCAAAGGATTACGGCTTTGACGCCCCCGCACGAGATTAGTGTATTTCCGCCCTCGCAGCAGCGGTCGCTCAAGCCAACTCAGACAAAGCAACGGAGGCTTTCGACAGCAGCTGTCCACGCGGGTGAGCAGCGTGAAAAATATGGAAATGCAATTACCGACCCGATATTTTGTAGCTCAACTTTTACTTTCTCAGACACCCAGGCGGTGATCGATTATATCGAGCAAAAACAACCGCGATCCGAATATGGACGTTACGGGTCACCCGGGGAGAAAGTTGTTGAGGCGAAGCTTGCGGCCCTCGATTCCGGAGAGGATGCCGTGCTCTTTAGTAGTGGCATGGCTGCTGTCTCTGCGCTATTACTGTCTAAACTGCAGAGTGGAGACGAGGTTGTGCTGTTTGATGAATGTTACCATCGCACGCGACAGCTTTGCCTTGAGCATCTTGGCCGTCTGGGAGTTGTCTCGCATCAGGTTCCAACGGGAGACTATCGTGCGATGGAGGATGCCATTAACGATAAAACGCGATTATTAATTAGCGAATCGCCAACCAATCCGCATTTGAGCTGTATCGACGTACCGCGATTTGCAGAGATTGGACATCGCCACGATGTAGAAACAGTCATTGACGCAACATTAGCTACGCCGTGTAATTTGAAGCCGATTGAGTTTGGTGTCGATTATGTACTGCATTCGGCAACTAAGTATTTGGGTGGACATAATGATCTGTTGGCCGGTTCGATTACTGGGCCGGGTAAAGGAGTGGAGTCAATCCGGAAAATGCGAGGACTCCTCGGCTCCGTGATTTCCCCACATAGCACCTACCTTTTGTCGCGTGGCCTTAAAACACTCGAGCTAAGAATGGACCGGCATAATAAAAATGGACTTGAGGTGGCAAGGTTTTTAGAAGCGCATCCGCGAATCAGTCGTGTCTATTATCCTGGAGTTGAATCGCACCCTTCTTATCAATTAGCAAAGTCACAAATGGATGGATTTGGTGGCCTCGTTACCTTTGAGGTCGCAGACGCCGACTGGCAGCAGACATCTCGCGTGGTGGACGCGGTAAAAATACCTCGGATCGGACCGAGCTTAGGGGGTGCAGAGTCGCTCATCGAACAGCCGCTAGTGATGAGCTATTACGAGTGCACTGCGGAGCAGCGAAAAGAATTCGGGATTACAGACAATATGATTCGCATTGCGCTGGGAATCGAAAACACCGAAGACCTGATCGATGACCTTGCACAGGCACTTCGGTCGTAAAGTCTGCGAGCGGATACTGCGAATGCCTAGGATGTTTTCCAGGCAGCGGCGTCTTCTCCATCAAGGCGGAGTGTCAGGCATTTTGCGCTCCCGCCTGCTTTGATGAATTCTCCCAACTCGGATTCTTGAGGCGACCATCCTCGGTCTTTCAGTTTGGCATGGAGGTGAGGGCATCCGGTACCCGTAATGATATTTCGATCAATCACCACGGCGTTGCAGGCAAATTGACGAGCTTCCTCCACTTCCACTTCAATCAGATTAGGAATCGAATTCCGGAGTACTTTCTGCCCATATTCGTCAAAAGCCCCCGGATAGTAGATTGCCTCTGTCGATGAAAGCGGGCAAAAGCAGGTGTCGAGATGATAAAAGTAGTCATCGACTAATTCCAGCGGGATGACAGCAATCCCCAGGGACTCTGCAATTCCTTGATGACCCGTTGCGTCACTTCGAATGCGGTAGCCCGCGTAGAGTGCGTCACCGCAAAACAGTGCATCGCCTGCACCTTCAAATGCCATGTTCTCAGCCGGCCATTCGATACGGAACTGGTGATCGGCTAGTCCCGTACGCCAATAATTTTGTTCACCCTGTCGCTGCGGGTGGCGGAATTGGGAGAGGACCGCAATCGTTCGATAAATCAATGCTGCATTTGCAGTAAAGACCATATCAGGTAACCCCTCGACCGGTTCGATTAATTCGACATGTGCCCCGCATTCGACGATGGATGCATGCAATGCAGCCCATTGTCGAGCAGCCTCGAGCGGTTTGACGGCCCGGGTCCGATCCATCCAGGGATTGATCTCATATTCAATACCGTAAAACACAGGTGGACACATTAGAATCGTAGGACTTCGATACATAGCGCAACGCTCGGCTCTTGAGGATACGGGGCTTCAAGTCTGTCGCAACTGATCGAGTACGCGCTGCACAGTTTCAATGGCTTCGGTGACGCGCGCGTGGGATACGTCGAGATGGGTTACCGCGCGGACGCGATCCTGTGCCACGGCGAGCATTTGTACGCCGCTTTTGGCAAGTTCTGTAACGAATTCCGCCGAGGTGCTAATCGCTGGATCGACCTGAAAAAGGACAATATTGGTGTCTGTCGTTTGTTGTGCCAATTGGAGTCCTTCGATCGAAGCGAGCCCGGTCGCAAGGCTTTTTGCGTGCACATGATCTTCAGCAAGTCGCTCGACATGATGCGTGAGGGCGTGGTCGGCTGCGGCCGCCAAAATCCCCGCCTGCCGCATTCCGCCCCCCAGAAGCTTACGCTTTCGGTGGGCATGCTCTATCGCCGTGCGATCGCCCACCAGGGCGGAACCAACGGGAGCGCCGAGTCCTTTTGAAAAACAGATGCTCACCGTATCAAAATGCTGGGCCCACTGTGCGGCGGGAATGCCTGTCGCAACCACGGCATTCATCAGGCGAGCTCCATCGAGGTGACAAATTAGATTGTTATTGTGCGCCCAACGACAGATTTCTTTGACCTGGTCATAGGAATGAATCCGTCCGCCAGCCATGTTATGCGTATTTTCCAGGCAGACGAGACGTGTCCTGACAAGATGTGCATTGGTTGGGCGAATTTTATCGATTAATTGAGATGCGTCGAGAAGACCCTCGCTGCCATCAACCGTCCGCGCAACAACTCCGCCCAACTGTGCAAAGGCACCCTGTTCGTAGTTGTAGATATGACACCCTGTTTCGCAGAGAAATTCATCGCCTCCCTGGCAGTGGACAAGGACCCCTATTTGGTTGGACATGGTTCCCGAAGGGACGAATAGTGCTGCCTCTTTGCCGAGTAATTGAGCGACGTGCTGTTGTAGTTTGTTTACCGAAGGATCTTCAGCAAACACATCATCGCCCACTTCGGCACCTGCCATCGCAGCGCGCATTTGAGGTGTAGGCTGGGTGAGCGTGTCACTCCGGTAATCGAGCAGTGTTTGCTGTTGTGTCATGGGATTGGCTCGCCTCGTTATTCGGTCAAAATGGCCCTTTCACCATCGGCAGCAACGAGGCAGAATGGAGGATATAATGGGAAGCTCTTTATGTCATTCGAGATCTGCTCGAATGGCAGTCGGATCGCAGGAAAATCCAAGTCCAGCGGTTCGATGATGATGTCGCAACAGTGTACACCAAACTGCCAGTAGGCCCTAGCGTCATGGATGCTGTGTTTCCGATTCCCATTTGGGATGATCAATCTGATAATCTTGTGGACAAGGTGGAAGGCCTACGAAGAAAACTAGGCGTTCGAGGGGATATTGTTTCAGCGCGAAGCCGGGCTAAGACCATCGAGGTATTCGGAGAACCGCTTAGCCCAAATCAGGTCGTCGAGAGGATCTGTGAATCCGTTCGCGCAGGGGGTATTGAGGCCGTACTTCAGTTCACAAAGAAATTGGATCAGACAGAGGTCACATCGCAGACGATCCGGGTACAACAGCGTGAAATTGATGCAGCGCATCGGGCAGCCGACCAGGAATTTTTGCGAGCCATTCGGCAAGTCCGCGAGAATGTACTTCGCTTCCAGCAGGCTATTTTACATCAGGATACGAGGATGGACGTATCCGGCGGCGGGCAACTGATGCACCGCTACCGTCCACTCCAGCGGGTAGGTATCTGCGTGCCCGGCGGCGCGGCGGCCTACCCTTCTTCGTTGCTCATGACGGCCCTATGTGCCGAGGCTGCGGGAGTCGAGCAGCTTGCTGTCGTCGCACCTCCGACAAAATATGGAACTGAAAATCAAGACTTTCTGGCAACCTGTGGCGAGTTGGGCATCGGAGAAGTCTATCGGGTAGGTGGTGCGCAAGCCGTTGCGGCGTTGGCCTACGGTGTTGAAAATATAGAACCAGTTGATTTTATTTGCGGTCCGGGAAATCTTTTTGTGGCCCTGGCAAAGCGATACGTGTTCGGAGAGGTTGCAATCGATTCGATTGCTGGGCCGAGTGAACTGGTGCTCGTAGCAGATGATTCCATCAAAGCGGAAGTGGCCGCTGCTGATCTGGTGGCGCAGGCCGAGCATGCACCGGGATCGAGTCTCATGCTTACGACCAGCAAGGCGTTGATCGACCAAGTACAACACGAATTAGCACGTCTGCTCCCGCAACTCGACCGGGGTCAAGAAGCCCGTGAAAGCTTGCTCGAATACGGCGCGCTGGCACACCTTTCCGATTTTGAATCGTTGGTCTCAATCACCAATCGTATTGCTCCGGAACATCTGCAAATCGCCACACACGATGCCAAAGAAATTATCGATCAATTCCGTTCGGTAGGTGCTATTTTTGTCGGCCCTCAAACGCCTGTGGCGATCGGCGATTACGTTGCTGGTCCCTCGCACGTATTGCCTACAGGTGGCACTGCGAGATTTGCGAGCGGGCTTTCATCAAACAGTTTTTTGCGATCGACCAGCATTATTGAATTTGATCACGCGGCGGTAGTGGAAGTATCTGCTACGGTCGCTGCGTTGGCTGAGCGTGAGGGACTTACCGCGCATCGGCATAGCGTGGATGTCCGGATTAACGAGAATCGCTAGAGCGCAGCCTAAGGGAGATGTGGTGTTGGATTATTTCAGACCGAATATTCGTTCTCTTGAGGGATACAGGCCCGGAGAACAGCCGCAGCAGGGTAAATTCATTAAACTCAACACGAACGAAAATCCGTATCCTGCCTCGGACGGAGTGCTTCGGGCCATCGGCAGCGTGGATGGAGCGCGACTCGCCCGCTATCCGGATCCGCATGCCACCGCATTTCGCGCGGTAGCAGGGACGTTGCTGGGGGTTGATGAGGATTGGATTTTATGCGGAAACGGCAGCGATGATTTGCTCAATATTCTGGTGCGGGCGTTTGCCGGTGAAGGAGACATGGTCCGGTTCAGCTACCCGGGATATATCCTCTACCCGACACTTTGCCATATTCAGGGGTCTGATCAAGAGACGGTGCCGTATGAAAAAGATTGGTCCATGAGCGATGCATTCACTGCCAAATCTAAAAATATTCGACTCGCAATCCTTGCTAACCCCAATAGTCCGTCCGGTACCGTTTTAGAACCCGATCAAATCTTAAAAATTGCCGATGCCCTTCCCTGTCCCTTGGTTGTGGATGAAGCCTATGTCGATTTTGCAGAGGAAAACTGCTTGAAGCTTGTCAAAGAGCGATCGAATATTGTCGTCACGCGCTCATTGAGTAAATCCTATTCTCTTGCCGGCCTACGCTTTGGCTATCTCATCGCGCAACCGGATGTGATCGACCGACTTTCTCGAGTCAAGGATAGTTATAACTGCGATACGCTTTCTATCGTTGGGGCGACCGCGGCGATTTCAGACCAAAAGTGGCGGGCGGAGAATCAAGAGAAAATTAAATCGACCCGGATTCGGATGCAGAAGGCTCTGGTAGAAATGGGGTTCCAGGTTCCCGATTCCCAGGCAAACTTTCTTTGGTGTACGCATGCAAGCCACGTCGCACACGACATATATACCAAGCTGAAGTCCGAGCGGATTCTCGTTCGCTATATGGATTTTTCAGATTGGGGTGACGGTTTGCGCGTCACCGTGGGAACCGATCAGCAAACGGATGCATTGCTGGAACTTCTGCCCACGTTGCTCTGAAGCGATTCGCACGTGATTAGGCCCCCAGCGTTCGGTCGAGACGGCGTCGATTCCACTCCAGCTTTTCCTGTGGTGTCATCGAAGAGAAGTCGGGTTGTGTTTCACTATTTGCTGGCGGTTGTAGTTTCTGCTTTGCTGCGGGTTGTGGCGAAGAAGATGACGGTTTGTGACTACCGCTCTGTGACTTTCCACTCTGTGACTTTCCACTCTGTGACTTTCCACTCTGTGACTTTCCACTCTGTGACTTTCCACTCTGTGACTTTCCACTCTGTGACTTTCCACTCTGTGACTTTCCACTCTGTGACTTTCCACTATAGGCGCTCTGTCTGAGTGTGGAAGTTAAATCGTCGTTGAGTGTCCGGTAGGGTGTGATTCCGAGTCGAGAGAGCGCTGCGTGATAACTGCGGACTGCTTCCGCTGGATCGGTGATGGCACCATCGGCAAGGTGGCGTAAATGCTCGATGAATGACGCTTGATGTTCTGCGTTATTGATCATGCGTCCGTAGAGAGCAACGCGTGCACCATATTTCTTTGCTTCCCAGAGTTGGTGAAAAGCATCCAATGTTGTTCCCGAGGAACCGCCCAAAATACCGACTACGAGATGGCGGTCGTAGGCCACAAGCTGTTCCATTGCGGCCGGACCTTGATAGGGAACCTTTAGGAAAAGTGGCCTGCCCTTGCCTGCCACCCCAGCGAGAGTACGGGCAATATTATCGTTAATAAAACGCCCGAGGTCGCCAATGGGCGCTTGCAGCGCGTTGGGGGGAAAGACTTCGAGGAAATGTCGAAATCCTTTTTTTTCAGTTTCTCGACGGAAAGCCTTGTAACTTTCAAGCATGGCTGCGTCGAGGTGGATATCGTTGTTGTACGTTACCGAATAAAGACCCAGATCAACGCCCGTTTTTCGCTCGTCGTCGGTGCAATTTAGTTTTCCGCACATTCCGTGATCGATTTCTGCGGAGCGGAATGGTCGGGCTGGTTGCGACGTGTATTGGCCACCTTGGGCAAGCCAGATATCCGTTGTATCGTTGGCCCGAATTGCTGGGGTGACGTGCGAGTCGTCAAAAATGCGCTCCCCAATGGTGAGTACTTCGCTCGTACTTGCGCTCATGAGCATGATGTCAATCAGCCCTTGACGGACATTTTGCCGAATGAGATCCCGGTAATCACCGAGAGAGCGAAAGTGGCCCTCCTCGGAGTGATGTTCGGGGCTTTTACCGGGCGCGGCCATGCCGCCGGCCATGTCGGCATCCTTGGCATCGGCGAGGATAAAATCGCCACAGCCCGGATCATTAAGGATCCGCGCAATCTTGGTGTCGAGGCTTTTGGTTGCCATGCCCATGGGTCCCTGATTCGAACAATCCTGCCCCTCTATGTTAGCTCAGAAAAACGCGATGGGTGGACAATGCGAAGGATTCAGAGACTATTTGAGCGGATTTTTATGATTTTTGTGGACGTTCGCAGCGGATCCCCTGTGCCCCATCGCTCGGCGCCACCACAAAGATTTCCGCTTCGATTCCCGTCTCCTCCCGGTAGGTATTCTGGAGGTGTTGGGCAATGGCAGATGACTCCCGAGCGAGAACCAACGAAACGGTACAGCCCCCGAATCCGCCCCCGGTCATCCGAGAGCCAAACACGCCGCGGGAAGGCCCTAAATTCCAGGCAATGCTCGCCATCGAATCGAGTTCTGCGCAACTCACCTGATAGTCATCTCTGAGCGAACAGTGGCTTTCATTCATTAATTGGCCCAAACGCACCCAATCTGCGCGCTCAAGTGCACCAGCAGCCTCCTTGGTGCGCGCGATTTCGCCGAGGACGTGCCTTGCTCGTTTGCGTGGGATGTCTTCCAGGGTTGCTGATTCGAGTGTGCGGAGATCAACATCTCGATAACTCAACGCACCGATCGCGCTCAGGGCTTGATCGCATTGTTGTCTGCGCTTTGCATATTGGCCGTCTGCCAGCGAATGACGAACATTGGTATTGGCAATAAGCAGACAGACGTCGCTTTGCCCGAAAGGAATAATCTTCCATGTCTCTGCTTGGCAGTCCAGAAGGAGTGCCGCATTTGCGCGCGCAGCGATACTGGTGGCTTGATCCATGATTCCGCAGGGAACGTGCGCATAGTCATGTTCGGCCCGCTGACAGAGTCGAGCCTTTTCTATGCTCCCAAGTGCACGGCCACAGATAACTTCTGCTAGCGTTGCAGAGGCGACCTCCAGGGCTGCACTCGAACTGAGTCCTGCCCCCCGAGGTACATCGGATACGACAAGGGCAGTAACAGGGCCCGGATCAATCCCCTGTTCGCGACACAGGAGAAGCGGTCCAAGTACATAAGCTGCCCAACGCGGTTGCCCGATGCATTGGAGGTCATGCGTTTGGATGGTGTCTGTCGTACTGTTGCTTACGATTTGCGTCGAATCATCAGGTGAGGGAGCCGCAGCAATCGCGGTATAGCGATCGATGGCGATAGGCAACACAAACCCATCGTTGTAATCAACATGTTCACCGATCAGATTCACCCGACCCGGGGCAACGGATAACCAAACCGGGGGACGATCGAAACGGTTTAAAAATGCTTTGCACGCTTCATCGGCAATCGGTGGAAGCTGGGGGGGCGCCGATGGTGGCAGGAGAGTCATTGCTGCTTCTCAGCCGATAGTTTTGTTTGGATGCGCTTTACGCGAAGGGCGGCTTCGCCCTGTTCCGGACCTTGAACGGCTCGATAAAACTTGATCGCTTCGGGGTTCTGGCCCGCGGCTTCAGCAACCCGCCCTCTTGCCATGGTCGTCGAAATCTTCGGTGTGTCTGTCGGCCAGGTCGATGATTTCTGTTGTTTGTCGGTTTGAGTCAAGTAGTAATCTGCGAGTTCAAAATTCCCTTCATCAAGTGCGATCGTGGCTAAATGTCGGGTGGCGTCACGGCGAATCACATCCGATCGGTCGTAGAGAAACTCCATCTGTTCCTTAATCTCAGGAGGGATATCGTCTTTCGGGAATTTCTGGAGCATTGTGCGCGAAGCCAAAAGGAGAGGTTTGGCCCCCTTCTCACCGATCGGGGCATCGCGGTCTCGGCGGGGTGTGCCCTCGATCTGCGTCGTATAACGGCCCGCCAGTTGCTGGAGTCTGCCTGCCCATAGCGGATTAACGGATCCGGTCACAAATTTTCCGTAGTGCTGCATTTCGCTCGCAATTCTTGTACGGTCCGCATTTTCTGGATTCGCAAGAATGCGACTGGCCAGAAACGGCCAGGGCCAAATGCGCGGACGAGACGTTTGATCGAGCGCATCGACTTGATCGGCAATTTGTGAAGGAGTGGATACAAGTCGCATGCGATTGTCCCTACCGATCGCATTTTGAATCGTCTTTATCCGTTTTGAAAGTGATTGAGAACTCGCTTCAACAAAGGGCACCATCTGTGTGAGGAGTTCCTCGGTTGCCCAATAAGGTTTATCTGGTAAATCCCAGGCACGCAGAAGATCATCGCCTGCGCGAACCTCCGAAAGTGTCGCGATCCCACCATCGGGTCCGGGCAGCGGGAGACCATACGTCGGATCGAATAGGAATATTTGTCCATTCAGAATAATACCGACACACCAGAGCTGAAGTGCTGGTTGCTTGTTGTCGCCGTTGGGTGCAGGTAAATAAAGAAGCACTGCATCAAGATCGAGTTGCCGTGCTAAAAGAGTAAAGAGCCACGCGCGATCCACAGGGCTACCGTGGCCAAGAAGGAGCGTTTGCCAGGGCAATTGTGCTGTGCGTGGTTCATTGGGTGCTGGTTCGGGATCGAGTCTTACATGGGATACGGTCCACTCAAAAAGATCGCGTGCTGCGGAAAGGTCATCGCTGGAATGAAGTGTGGCATAATTGGAGACCCCATTGAGCAGCGCACACTCGCGCAAATAGGCGCCGTCGTAATTACTGAAGTCGCTCTCCTCAAGATTCGATATCAATGGCCCCGTTTGTAATGCCTCTGGCAGCGTCGCCAGGAGTGGATCGAGTTGCCAGGCGGTTTGCGGTTGTTCGATCCGATTCCATTGATTCAGACGGTCAACGATTTGGGAGAGGATTTGTGTAGGACCAAATTGTGAAAGGTGATTTAGATTATCGACCGCATAATCAAAGTAGTCCTGGTTCTGTCCACTACTCACTTGGGCGTCGGCGGATACCGGGATCACGGGCCGATCCGCACATCCGCCAAGTGCCAAGAAGAAGCAAGCGAAGGGCAAAGTCCAGCAGACGTGGTGATGCTTAGAAAAAGTCATCTTATTTTGGTGCGCTGCTTTAGCTATTGGAGCTATTGGAGCTATTGGTTTATTTAGGATATACATCGAGAGTGGTTTCACGTAGGCGAAGTAAGCGGCAAAGTGTTTCTTCAAATGTATCGAAGGGAATCATGTTCTGTCCATCGCTGGGAGATTGATCGGGTTCTGGATGCGTTTCAAAGAACAGCCCATCCACACCCAAAGCCACTGCCGCTTTCGCCAGAGGTTCGACCAACGCGCGGGAGCCACCGGTGGCGCCAGGCAGGGAACCGGGCTGTTGAACGCTATGTGTCGCATCAAAAATGACAGGAATGCCGAGGTGCCCAAGGGCAACGAGTGATTTTGAATCGCTCGCAAGCCGACCGTATCCGAAGAACGTTCCCCGCTCACAGACGAGGATATTCTTACATCCCCCGCCCTTGAGTTTGTCGATCACATACTTCATATCCTCGGGTGCAAGAAACTGACCTTTTTTGGCATTTACCGCGCGGCCGGTGCGTGCGGCGGCAAGCAGGAGGTCTGTCTGGCGACAAAGAAAAGCAGGAATTTGGAGCAATGCACACACTTGGCCCGCTGCTTCGGCCTGTGAAGGCTCATGGATATCGGTTGTTGCCGGCAAGCCTGTGGTTGCCGTAACGCGTTCGAGGATCCGCAGTCCCCTCTCAAGCCCCACCCCCCGAAACGCATCCAGGCTCGTTCGGTTGGCTTTATCAAAGGAAGCCTTAAAAACAAGGTTGATATTCAAGCGTTGATTGATGGCTGCAAGTTTTTCAGCCAAATCGAGGGTGGAGGCCTCGTCCTCGATCACACAAGGTCCGGCAATCACCAGGAGCGGATTATTTCCGCCACAGCGATACGTGCCGATCTTTGCAGGTTCAATACTCACCGTCAGGTCCGTGGCTAAGCCGATTCAATGGAGTCTGGACGGGCAATATAGTTTCCCTCCACGCACCGAGGCAACCGATGGCAAATCTGAGACAATGGTCTCGTTTTATTGGTAAAGCAGCGGGAAAAGAGTAGAGGCAGAAATGAGCAAAAGTGTGCAAAAATGTGTATTAGATTCATACATCTGGAGCATTTTGCAGCAGCCAAAACGAGGGGGTCCCTCCCTGGGATACGTCCTGTGAAAAATAAAAATAATAATTTAAGTCAAGTCTCTGCAGGGCGATGTGGCACGCGGTCGCTTGGAACAAATCGTTTTTTATGGTTTGGGCATGCCAGTTGCTTTTAAGGGGAGGTGTAATAAGACGAAACAGTTTAATTCAATTTGAGACTGGCCCGTAGGCCTCTGATGTACTACTGCCGCATGGTTGCCTTGCCCCTGGCCACTCGGCACTGTCAAATCGTATTTGGCACATCAGAGGCCTGCTTTTTGCGCCTTGCCTAATTTGTGTGTGGCCCGGTCACTCTATCTGCCTGCTTCGGCCACCAGGATCAGGACACAGGTGACCGTGAAGATGGATCCAATCGTCGTCCAAAAGACGCAGTCCGCCGCCGTACGACTATCTCCATCGAGCTCCAGCGAAATAATCAACGTGTTCACGGCCGTTGGTGCAGCGGCTGCGATCGTGAGCTGTGCCCCGGGCCAAGGCCAGATTCCAAACGCCCAGCAGACAGCAGCAGTGGTGGCCGGTAGCAGAAGCAGTTTGGTCGCCATTGCCGGACCGATCAATCGCCACTGTGGCCAACAGGCATTTCGCGCAAGTTGAGTACCTAAGGTCAGGAGCATGACGGGCACCGTGGCCACCGCAAGCATCTGAACTGGAACCAGAATAAATTGAGGCAACGCTGTACCGGACTCGCGAACGAAAAATGCCGCGATGACCGTGTAGAGCATCGGTAGCTTAAAAAACCCGAGCAGGCCTCGCATCCCCTGCCCTTTGCCCCAGGCGATCACCCCGTACCCGACCATCCAGACAGCGATATTGCTAAGCATGATGACCATGGCTTGGACCGCAACGCCATCACCCGGGGGACGACCAAAAAGGTCCGGATGGGCTCTGTAAAAGAGTTCGGTGACGGGTAAGCCAAAATTTCCTGCGTTGTAGACGAGTCCACCGAGTAAAAGAGCGCTGGTCGTACTACCCTTATAACCACGCCATCGGTACACCGCGACAAGAATCGCCCCGAGTAAGACGACCGGAATTAGGCTTCCCCAGGTCACCTCTGCAATAGCACTCCAGGTCAAAGAACTGTAGGCAACCTGTTCAAATAAAAAGCTAGGGACCAGTAAATAGATAGTGAGTTGGTTGAGCGTATCAATTTGAATACGTCCCCGACGATTCATCAAAGCGCCGAGGCCGACCATCACCAAAATTGGTAATAAAACATTGACCAGGAGTGCCGTGAGACTGACGGTCATAAGATGATCTGTGATGAAGGCGGGAATGATCTATGGTCGGAGAAAGTGGACTCGGAGTCAATCGGTGCGTGGGTGGGCCAAGCGATCAAGGATACGCTTGGGGAGTTGTGGTGTGGCCCCTGCCACTGAAGCCGCGTACGCACCTAAGTGGCTTGCAAGGTTGAGAGTTTGAGAAACATCCCACCCGTTAAGAACTCCAAGTATCAGGCCCGTAGCTGCCGCATCCCCGGCGCCCACCGCATCCGCACCTGGTTCGCTGGGATAACGGATTGGTTCTGTCCCGTAAATACCATCAGGCGTGTAGAGTCGCATGCCCTCTGCACCGAGCGTCAGGGCGACAAAATGCAAGCCATATTCTTCACGCAGACGAGAGCAGGCGGCATCCCGGTTACTGGATTCGATACCTAGCAGCGGCGCAACAGTAAGCATTTCGTCCGCATTCAATTTTAGCGCCGTAGCGTGCTGTAAACTTGCTTCAATAATCGAGGGTGTGTAAAAGTCCTGTCGAAGATTGACATCAAAGAGTCGGAGTGCGGAACTGGCAGTCGTTAAAAAGCGGTCGATCGCTTCGCGCGACACGGCGCTTCGCTGCGCGAGGGTGCCAAAGCAGACGGCATCGCAATTTTTGGCTAGCGTGTCCCAGCGACGATCAAATTGTATTGCATCCCATGCCGCCGGCTTGCAGATTTCATACTTCGGTTGCTGGTTTTCGATCCGGACGAGAACTCTTCCGGTTGGCCGGTCGTTATCCAGCTGGATATGATGGGTGTCCATCTCTCGAGCGGTCAGTTCTCGGATCAGACGGCGTCCGAGAAGATCACGCCCGACGCGCGACGCGACAATGCCCGCTCCACCGGGAGCGGCGAGGCATTGATTCGCGCAGACCGCAACATTCAGGGGCGCTCCGCCGAGTACGGATTGGTCGTCAAACACGTCGAATAGCGACTCGCCGAGGCCGACGATTCGTAGGCCACTACCGCTTGTCATGCGCCGCTTTCAGATGTATTGCGGAATCTGTCGCCTTGGGAGCGGCAGGGGGATCTGTGGCATGAGTTCGTTCGGCCCAGAGTTTCCAGTCATTTGCGAGACGCTCGACAATCTCCGGTTTGGTATCTGCGAGATCATGCATCTCGGCTTTATCCGTCGATAGGTCGTAGAGTTTCCAGGGCCCTTTTTCATCGGCGACCAATTTAAGAGGGCCTTCGCGAAGAGCTTTATGCCCATAGTGTTCAAAGAAGATTTGTGGATGCGGCACACGTTGTTTGTTCTTGAAAATAGGAATGAGGCTTTTGCCTTCCAGGGGCGTGATTGTGTGGCCTCGATAGGTGTTTGGGTAGGGAGCGTCTGCGGCGTCGAAACAGGTTGCGGCGATATCCATCACATGGCCATCTTGCTGGGTGATGGTTCCCGGAATTGTGGCCAGTCCCTGCGGCCAGTGCACAATCAGGGGCGTACGGATGCCCCCCTCATGCTGGTTTCCCTTCCAATAGCGAAAAGGCGTGTTGGCGACGTTGGCCCAGCGGGCTCCGATTCCGGCACATGTCAGTTCACCGCCGGGGAGCATGGCGCGGGGTTTTCCGGCACCGAAATATGTCACTTGTTTACCGCCACGCGTTTCGCTGTAGCGATCAAACCCGGGAACACCGGGTCGCTCCGGGCTCGCGCCATTGTCCGAAAGAAAAAGAATCAACGTGTTGTCAAATTGTCCCGTATTTTTAAGCGATTGAACGATTTCCCCAACCCCTTGGTCCACCCGATCAATCATGGCCGCATGGACCGCCATGGCCCGCATTTCCCAATCCTGTTTGGCTTCATCGTCCCAGGCAGCATGTGCATCGTGACGCGGACTGAGAGGGGCTGGCTGGTCACCAAAGAGTTTCATGGCAACTTGTTTTTGATGGCGGGCTTTTCGGACACTCTGCCACCCGGCTTGGTAGGTGTCGGCGTAGCGGGCAATGTCTTCCTCGCGCGCATGTAGGGGCCAATGGGGCGCTGTGTAGGCAACGTATAAAAAAAATGGCGCGTCGGTCGTCGCATACTGCTCAATTTGCTTGACTGCTTCCTCTGTAAATGCGTCGGTGGCATAGTAGTCCTCCGGTACGTCCTGTATCGGTGTTGTGTTGCGGACGAGCGTAAAGGGATCAAAATGATTGATCACGCCCCAAATGATCCCGTAATGTGAGTCGAAGCCGCGGCTCACCGGATAGGTCGCCGGATCCGCAAACTGCGGAAGAATGATTTGGTTGTTTAAATTCCGCATATGCCGTGGGCCCATGCGCGTTTGTGAAAGATGCCACTTTCCGACCATGCCGGTTTGATAGCCGCGATCACGGAGCACTTCGGCGATGGTGACACAGTTCGGTTGGAGAAAGCCCCGGTACCCAGGCCGATTTTCCTCGAACGTCATCTTGCCGACGCCCGTTTGGTGCGGATACAGGCCGGTCAGCAGCGAAGCCCGCGTCGGGCAGCATCGCCCCGTGTTGTAAAAAGCGGAAAAACGAAGGCCGTCTGCCGCCAGCGCATCGAGATGGGGTGTTTGGATCTCACTGCCATAGCACCCGAGGTCGGAGTAGCCCATATCGTCGACAAGGACGATGAGAATATTAGGCGGCTCTTCGCCGGCTCGAACAGGCGTCGCGAGGGACAAAAGAGCAAGGACAGTAAGGAGACGTGCAACAGGCATGGGCAATTTGGCGTTTGGGGAATCGAACCGCCCCTTCATTGTAGGATCCTCTTGCGATTTCCGGTAGGTTCAACAGGAACGCATTCGGCGCAATGCCCGGGAGGTCGTACGGTTGCCTGCCCGGGATTACCGGTGCCGCCTGCGGCGGAGCCCCAGAAGGCCGCCGATTCCTGCGCTGAGCAACAAGAGGGCCGCAGGTTCTGGCACGGGGACATACTCGACAGTAAACACCTGGGCCGAGGCGATCGAATCTCCGCTAAAGCCACCATTGGGGCTACCCGCAGCGATCCCGCCATAGATGTACCCCAGCAGCGTTCGGTCCGAGAGCGCATCGAGGTCGATGAGATCTCCCTCGAGCAAGGCGATGTCGGCACTTGGAAAAAAATCGGCATTGGAGCCAAAGAGATACGGCGTCCCAGCAGGATTATAGAGCAGCGGGTAGTCGCCTACATACGTCTGATCGTACTGGCCACTCGGGTCGATGGTGACCGCAGAAATCTGATTCGTAAACGGAAAGCTCGATTCGTAGACCAAGTTTCCCGTAGCCGGATCGTTGACGTATTCGTTGGCGGTAATACCACCGAACAGCAGTTCAGTCATTTCACCAGTCGTGGTGGAATACATACCGAATTTGGCGCTATCGTAACCATTGAGCGCTTGTTTGAAGATCGAGGGATCGGTAGCAGGGTCTTGCATTGAGGGAATGCCGGTAGGACTGATCTCCACCGGAACGGTCCAGATGCCATTGTCCTCATAGAAGACTCCCGAAAGTGCCACGCCGCTGGGTTGATCCACTCCCGTAGCATCCTTGGAGAGGATCGGGAACGTATTGAGGTCGCGTCGCCTGAACTGAGAGGGGTCACCACCGGTGGGATCCACTGCGCCATTGGAATAGCTGAGCGACCCGGCGCCGTGATCGTAATTGATGTCAAACGAGCGGACTTGCGACGTGTATTTTTGGTAGGATCCATCATGCAAATAGGGTCCTTCATACATTTGGCCAAAAATGAGCTGCGTCTGTCCAGCGACTTCAAACATGCCACCACCGGTGACTTGGAAAAACCCGCCCTCATAAGCGGAGCCACCGCCGAGCGCACCCTGTGTTTGGAGAATGGTGTTGCTCGGCATTTGTGTGCCGGGCGTTTTCACCCAATCGATTAATTCAGGCAGATCAACCGCAGTAAGATCGTTGTAGGTGGTGAAGTTGTCGATGTTTGTTTCGTAGACGTAGCCCCCGGTGATGAAGAGCGTGTTGTCGCGCTGATAGGATTGGGTGTTACTACCAGACAAGCTATCAATCGCGTGTTGATTGAGTCCACTTTGAGAATCACTGAGTTCTCGTCCCCAGGCCTGTTTTGTTGCCGGATCAATCACCCACGCGGAGGTGTTTCCAGATTCGAAAGAGTGCATTCCTCCGGTTTTTCCGGCAAGCAACAACCATTGGTCGCCGAATTGACCGGCGGCAAAGGATTGAAGTCCGGGGACAGACGCAGTGCCCATCGAGTAGGGTTTGACCTTGATGTTGTAATCCCTATTCCATTTAGTTACAGGAGAAAAGGTCGCTGTCTGATTCTGCCCGCTCGAATGGCCACACAATAAAAGAATGAGAGCCAGGGGCACGATTAGGCGAACGAGGGGTTGGAGCATGAGCGGCGCCTGACAATGAGTTGGCAGTGTGGTTTTTGTTTGCTGTTGGAATGCACGAGCAGAAAGATCGACGACTCATTCATGATAAATGGAATAGACGAATAATGCGATGATTGCGCATAATAAATGCGAGGTTTTTCGAAATTACGACGACAAGATAGAGGTTGGACGGATTCGGCAGTCACGACGCTGAGAGCATTTATTGTGTCGATTGTGTCGATTGTGTTGTAACTGAAAATTCACTTCTTAGGTGGCCCCTTGTGCGAGGGGGTGATCCACAAATGCTAGGAAATTTAATTTCCGCGAGCAACAAGGAGGAAGCTAGGAAGCGGGGGCCCCTGCTTTTGTGCCGCGTTGGGGGGAAGGTATCGAACGAGGCCTGGCCGCTGCCGCAAATTGCTGCGAGCCGCTTCTATTGGGATCGATCGCCCCAAACTGCCATCGGTGCAGACAGGCTGTTCAAACGGCCGTTGTCGGTCTTTAGAAGGTGGCGAGGAACGTATCGATGTCGACGTAGGTCCGTTCCTGGTAATGGGTCAGGTGTCCCTCGACGACCACACCCACGATGTCCTCACGGTAGCAATCAACCGGGACGGCAGAAGAATTTCTTCCGATGATAGTGAAGGCGTTATCAGAAACTGGAGTACGGCCAGGAACTTCATCAGTTGACAAAAAGCTCTGAAACCTATTCACTAGCTATCGATCCAGAGAGTCGTTTTCTCGTGTCGGGTGCCAACGGACCCATTAATCTTTGGGACAGCCGATGAGTGGCGTCGCTTGATGTTACACGCCCCCCCCCCTGAGCTGCCTTGTATTGAGCTGAAACTTCCCAGGTCACGTGTGACCTGCTCCTGACCCTATCCCCTGACATGGTACCGGCGGACGGAAATCTACAACGATGTCACTCGTTCAACTACACGATCTGTCGATTGCCTTCAACGGCCCACCGCTGCTCGATGAAGTCGAGTGTCGAATCGAAGCCAAACAACGCATTGGTTTGCTGGGACGGAATGGATCTGGCAAGACAACCCTGATGCGGCTGATCGTCGGACAAGAAGAACCTGACTCAGGGGAACTTGTCATTGACCCTTTCACAAAGATCAGCCTACTGCCACAGAGCTTGCCAGCTGACCTCAAAGGAAATGTCGCTTCCATCATCCAGCAGGGAAATGCCGATGCCGACCTGCCCTCGTGGGAAGCACAGCAGTCGGTAGAACAGATTGCCTCGCGCATGAAACTTGACTTAAGTGCAGATTTTGAAATCCACTCCTCTGGAATGAAACGCCGCGTCCTCTTGGCCAGGGCACTCGTCTCAGAACCGGACTTGCTCCTGCTGGACGAACCGACGAACCACCTCGACATCGAATCGATCTCATGGCTCGAAGGCTTCCTCTCTGCCTGGCCCGGCGCAATCCTGTTCGTCACCCACGACCGTACTTTCCTTCGATCCCTGGCAACCCGAATTCTCGAAATTGACCGGGGACGCCTGTTCGACTGGTCCTGTGACTACGACACATTCCTCAAGCGAAAGGAAGCGGTAGTCGCTGCCGAGGAAAAACAAAATGCCCTGTTTGACAAGCGATTACAGCAAGAAGAAAACTGGATTCGACAGGGGGTCAAGGCCCGCAGGACACGGAATGAAGGACGAGTTCGCGCATTGGAGAAGATGAGGAGCCATCGTCATGCACGCCGAGAACAGACCGGACCGGCTCGAATCAAGATCCAGGAAGGTCGGCGGAGTGGCAACCTGGTGGCCGAGGTCGATGAGATCAGCTTTGCCTACCCAGAAAAATCGATCGTTGATAAGTTTTCAACGACCATTCTTCGAGGAGACAAGATCGGTGTGATTGGGCTTAACGGTGTCGGTAAAACGACCCTGCTGCGATTAGTGCTTGGAACACTCCAGCCCCAGTCAGGCTCCGTCCGCCACGGCACCAATCTACAAGTGGCCTATTTCGATCAATTGCGAGACCAACTCAACGAACATGAAAGTGTCGTGGATAACGTCGGTGAAGGATCCTCATCGGTCATGATCAATGGGAGAGCGCAACATGTCCTTGGTTACCTGCAGGATTTTCTGTTTGCACCGGAACGAGCGAGAATGGAGGTCCGTTTTCTCTCCGGTGGAGAACGAAACCGGATCTTGCTGGCGAAGTTATTTGCCAAGCCCGCCAATGTGATTGTGCTCGACGAACCGACCAATGACCTCGATGCCGAAACGCTGGAACTTCTTGAAGCTCGACTCGTCGACTACCAGGGTACCGTGCTCGTGGTGAGCCATGATCGAACCTTCTTGAATAATGTGGTGACCAGTACCATTGTGTTTGAAAAAGACGAGGTCCGTGAATACGACGGAGGTTATGACGATTGGCTGCGTCAAAAATCCGAACGCGAGAGCTTGGCCTTGCCAAAGAAAAAGCCGACAAGAAGACCACGTGAATCTGGCACTGCGGACAAGCTACAACTCAGCTTCAAGCAGAAACAGGAACTGGAACAGTTGCCAGGCACCATTGAGAATCTGGAAAAAGAGATTGCAGAGTTTCACAAGCTGATGGCCGATCCCGATTACTACAAACAACCGGCGAACATTCTCAGCGCCAAGAAAGCCCGCCTGGTGGAGTGTGAAGAGAGCCTGGATGCCGCTTTCAGGCGCTGGGACAAATTGGAGCTGCGAGCGAATTGAGTTACCAGCAGGGACCGACTTAGAATGGCTGCGAAAATTGACTTTTGGCTACAGTTGGCTACAGTAGGAGACCTTTAAAGTACCTTCCCGGCAAACTGCGAACAATCCTGGTTTTATTGATTGCGGTGCTGTCGTTCATGTTCCGCGCTCTGGCCGCCTCGTCGTAAGCAAGATCCTTGAAAATACTAAAGGCTGCCGACGACAGGCAACATGGCCTTTTGCAAACAGTTCCGTATCACCGCAAAAAGATCTGTAAAACGGCTGCAAGGGGTTCTGCAATTCACAGGCGAGTGTTTTTGGTATGCTTGTGGATAGGCGGCTAGTTTTCAGGCTCAGATCGGTTGCACTTGCAGCCGATCAAAATAGCGTCATGAAGGAAAGATAGAAGGCAATCTCTTTTACATAGGGGACAATCAGATGTTCTTCGTTCTAGCACATGCGGATGGACAGACATTCATCGAGACTGCGACTTTGATCGGAGATATGCTCGGGCAGGGAATGCTACCCTTAGTCGGGCTAGTGCTCGTTGGACTCTTGGTTGTGGGGCTGTGGCGGATTATGGATGCAGCCAATGCTGCGGCACCCGCGCATCGCACGATGGAGCCCGGCATGATCTGGCTTCTGTTGGTTCCCTTTTTTCAAGTTTACTGGAACTTCAGGGCGCTTCCGGCCGTGTCGGATTCATTGGCCGCCACCATGCGAGAGAAGGGGCTGAAGCCCGACGACTGCGGTCGGTCCATCGGTATGATCTGGTCGCTACTGGTCTTGGGCATCTACATTTTGCATGTTATTTCCTGGACGACCGAGGGATTTTTAATTTCTATCGGCGCGAGTGGATTGGTCCAAATTGAGATGACCTTGATGGGGATGTTTGTCGTGCTGGCGTGGTTGGCAGTATGCGCGTGCATTGTCATTTACATCGTTAAGGTGCAGGCCGCGAAGTCACAGATCCTGGCGACTGGCGATACGTCGTCACCACCGACCTGATCGTCCGCTGGCAGAAACACGGACTGATTCCACACTGAACCCACTGTACTCCCAAGTACGCATGTTCTCGACGACTATGTCCTTTACCGTAGTCAGTTGTTCAAGAACTCGCTCATCTGAATAGCGGCCTATCTGCCGAAGATAAACATTTCCATCTTGCACTCTGACTGTGAAATCAAGAATGTATATTACCTTTTGAGCGAAGACCTCAACCGAGCAAAGCTGTTCAGGCAAGAATCGCACAAGGCTTGATGCTGTAAATCCACCAGGGGCCGCAAGTTCTTCCAGTCGTTGTCGGATCGACCGGGCCGCTCCAGTCGAGATTTACTGTGAGATGATCGACCGCACGAGCATTCGAAATCGATCCCGTTCTGGTCGCAACGTGAACGGCCCCACTTCATTAATGACGTTACACGTAACGGCGTCTTCCGAACGTAGATAAAGAACAGCGTCGTTTACAGCCATACTCTGCTTGACACGTCAACCTGTCTCCTCCCGAAACCGATTGAGGCATCTTGCGCGGCGACCTCGCCATCAAGAACGTCAGGTAGCGCCTCGGCCACCCTCGGCAACAGGTCTTACAGATTGTGTGCCAGTCGGAACATTGCAAGTTGGCACAAATCTCGATCAGGTTACCGCCGCAGGCGGGGTAGGCAGGCCGAGGTGATGCTTGCTCGCAAGTCCTGTGTTCTTCGGTCTTCAGAATGGTTCGTCTCTACAAATAACGTGGTTGGTGGTGTCCGATTTTCGCTAACATGGCGCTCATTCTCTGTCTGATTGCAGCCCAATTCACTGCACTTCCCAATTTAGGGAAGTGCGGACTGTTGTTTCTTAAGGTGTCACATTCCCCCCGAGTTTCTTCAAGCGACCGGAGTCTTCTTATTGATGAAATAATAGAAACGTTGATTTTCTCGAGCAAGAGGAAGCTTGGAAGCGGGGGCCCCTGCTCTTGTGCCGCGTTGGGGGGCGAGGTATCGAACGTAGCATGGCTGCTGCCGCGAACCGAGTGCAGAATGGTGCTCGGCGTATCGTGATTGGTTTGTGTCCACACCCAGTGGAGTCAGTTGCCTGCAAAGGCAATCATGGGCCGAAAATACTGTCCCTTCCGTGGTGTGAGGACCCCCGTTTCATCGTCCTGCGTGTTTTTGACGACGACTTCGTCTCCCACATCCGCGTAGTGTCTGAACCTGGCGACGCATCGTTCCCCGTCAGAGCCTACCGCAACAGAAGGATAATTCGCAAAAGTACGGCTATAGCTAATGCATTGTCCAGTGATGTTCCCAATTGGTTAAGTGTTATCCGGGATCTGTTTTTCAGGGAACCGCCGATGCACGTCCTGCGAACAAAAAGACCATCCCGACAACAAAGACACAAAGACGGGCTGTAAAGGCAATATTGTGCGAGAATAAATGCATGAGAAATGATTCAAGGTCGAGCGAATTGTCAGGAAAAAGATGCCTGTGACACCTTTACGATAGAATCCAAAGTGAGCAGAATAGTGTGAACATACTTTAGTTACTAAATAGTGTACGTAATAGATGCACAACTGTGCTGTTGGCCGAAAGGATCGCAATGTCTGACCGCATTCCCATGACCCAAGTGGGCTACAACAAAATTCTCGCTGAAGTTCAACATTTTGAGAATGAGGAAATGCCTCAAATTGAAAAACGTATTGCCTCGGCAAGGGCAGAAGGAGATTTGAGCGAAAACGCCGAATATCACGGTGCCCGCGAAAGCCAAGGAATGCTCCAGGCAAAAATCAATATGCTCAAAGGCAAGCTTGCCATGGCAGAAATTGTGGATACATCGAGGTTACCGAAGGATGAGGTCACATTTGGGGCTCGCGTCGTCGTTCAGGATCTCGAATTTGATGATGAAGAGACCTTTGTGTTAGTGGGAGCCGGAGAGGAAGATTACGATGAAGGTAAAATTCTGGTAACGAGTCCGCTTGCACAGGGACTTTTAGGGAAGAAGATTGGAGACAAGGTTAAAATCGAAGTACCTCAGGGCACTATGAAGTTCAAGATCCTTCAGATAGCGTTCGATGAGTGACGTAGATTCTTTATAATCCAGTGAAGAGGGCCTTGCCGACACGAATCATCGTGGCACCCTCGAGGATTGCATCTTCAAAATCCCCACTCATTCCCAGGGATAGTTCGTCGAGCAGGACATTGTCCGGAAGCGACCCAGAAAGTCGGTCTCTGATTTCTCTTACGGCGGAGAAGTTCTTTCGCGCAACGTCACATCCGCCCTGACGCGACGACATCGCCATCAAGCCTTTTACGCGAATATGCCGAAGCGTAGATATATGTTCGATCGCATTTGGAACTGCATTCGCGGAGAAGCCATGTTTATTCTCGTCCTCGGATATATTTATTTCGAGTAAAATATTTGTTATTCTCTTCTGCTTCATTCCCTCCTGATCAATTTCGTCTAATAAACGCTCGCTGTCGACCGAATGAATCAGGTGTGATTCTGAAATTGTTTTAGCAACTTTATTTCGCTGCAGGTGTCCAACGAGGTGCCAGCGAATGGTCGCGTCTGAGAGTTGGGCTGCTTTTTTCCAAAGGTTCTGTGGCCGGCTTTCACCGATATCCTTGATTCCAGCAAGTGCCACCGCTCGCGTGGCGGGAACTTCAACATATTTTGAGACCGCAATCATGCAGATATTTTCAGCGGAGCGACCGGCCTTGGAGGCGGCATCAGAGATTCGCTCACGAATCCTACTGATGTTGTTAGCAATGGTACGCTGCTCTTCAGTCATGGTCCTATTGGACTTCGATAAGCGGCTCGACGTCACCTGAAGGGAGGAAACGACTTACGTGAAATTCGCAAAGAAGATTTTGACCAAGGACTGTGCGGGGAGTCGGACGATCAAGCGAACGATAGATCAGCCATTGTTCACGACCGATCTGGACACGATACCCCACCGCGACGTCTGGCGATAAATTTCGACGATTTTCCCCAATGGATAGCCGACGCCAGGTGAGTTTTTTGCCCGCGCGTTTGGGAGACAAATCGATGAATAGAGGGACAAAAAGACGCGTATGACCGGTTTGTTCGATTCTCAGCGAACGACGTTTTACCTGGAGACTACCGTGACGGCATCCCGCCTTCCATTCCGGCAGTCCGAGTGGAAGGACACGGGCCCGTGTTTGTGAATCTTTCAATGTTAATTCCCACGAACCCTGTTCCGAGTCGACCGTCATTCCATCGCCCAGGGGAAAGTCGATGCGATGATGAATAGGCATATCTGATCGGCTAATGACCGCATCGGCAACGAGTAAAAACTGATCCGAACGAGCAAGTAAAAAACTACGCTGAAGTCGCGTATGCGGAGAGATATCCTTCTCAATCTCGAGATAATCGACCTCAGTATCTGATTCCCATGCCACCTGTTCCCAATCGTTTCGCGAAGCTCCATCGCCTACGGTCTTGTCGAGGGTTAACTGGGATGCGAGTTCACCAGCGAAAACCACGCTATTGCCTTGCGCGAGTTCAATCTGATTTTCGCTTTTCTCGTAGGTGACACTAAGTTGACGCGATTTCTTCGTTAGTTTCGATCGTAGCAGGCCAACCGCAGCCCATTCGGAATGATAGGAAGCGTCGATAGCTAGGGGTTTGTCAGCGTCTCGTTTTTTTCGACCCAGGATCGAATCCGCAGCAATTGCATCAGATCTATTTCCACCCAATTCGACTGCCGATAGCAATAGGTCTCGATCGGCCAATAGATTGTCGTTGATCCCGAATGCAAAGCCCCCTTGTCCTCGGCTCATACGGACCGCCTGTGTTATCATCCAACGGTACTGACCTTCTGCATCATCACTCCAACTCAACTTACTGCGGTGTTTTATAATTGCTCGGCAGCGAGTCCAACTGCCTAATAGGGGTCCAAAAAAGGGCAAATAGTTTGCTTTTGGCATGCCTTCGCCATCGAGTATTTCCACAAGTGCTTCAGAAAGAAATTCGATAGCCAAACTGCTTAGATCAGAAGTTGATTTAAGTTCAGGGAAATAATAAGCCAGCACAAGAGGCAGCTCCCCGCCAAGTAAATTAGCTGGGAGCGGATGCGTTACCACGTCAAGTTGTAGCGCATCGGCAGCAGTAGAAACCAAACGTTCTAGTACCCCCCACCATAATTCTGCGTCGAGTAGCTGGCTCAGTTCGGATAGCGACCATGCGCAGGCGACCGTTTGGAGTGCCTCCGCAGAATGAGTCGTCTCTGCTGGAGTCGTTGATAACCATTGAATCAGCAGCGTCTCGGTGGCCTCTGTGTGCTTGGTTGACCGTGAGAAATTTGTAATCTGCGATAAAAAGCTCAACGTTTCGTCTCGCTGCAGTGAGATATTCGCGCTCCAGGCAAGGGGCGAATTTGAAACGGGTAATAAGTGCGAAAGATCGGTTACCGTTTTTCGATTTACGAGGTATTTTTTCCATATTTCCCAGGCTGCCGCAGGTGGTGCCTGCTGTAACCGGTTGAGCGTTTTTTTAGGAAGAGGCTGCTGCCAATCTGTAAATGATGATTCCAAGCTAATTGGATGCTTCGGAGTGGGCTTATGCGTTTTTGTGGAAGCAGTCAGTGACATCTGTGGGCAGTCCTTGCGTGGGCTAAATGCGAAAGGTGTCGTTGGTCGGATATAATGTTAAGTGGCGGAGTGTTTATAAAGAGTTGAAATGTGCCATTGAACGCCCTCTCGATGAGCGAGTATCCTATCAATAATGTACTAGGGCTGTCTGCCCCCTGCTGGTATTGGAGCTAAATAAGATATGGCTAGTCGACACCTATTAGCTTTTGACTGGAATCGAATCATCGGCGGCACTTCGTTGTTTATGGTTATGTTTTTTTGCATGGCTGAAAATGCTTATGTGCAGAGTCCCGATGGACCAGACAGTGCGAAAGGATTGCCCGTCCCCGTGGACGCAATCCCACTCAATCCTTCCGAGCGCATATGGATCGATAAGCAACGGAAGAGACTTCTGCTTGATGGAGAGGTTTGTCTTCAAAAAGGCATGTTGGAACTCCTCATCTGTCCCTGGAACGGCAAGCTGCATGAGTCGATTGTTCGCGTTCATAGTAAGCCTTCGACAATTCATGCTGGCCTGCTTGCGATCGGTGGCGAACCCGGATCCCCTGTCTCGTTCGATAATAATGAGTACAAGGCTGCGCACGGTGGGGTTGTGGAAATAATCATCCAATGGAAAGACGGAAATGGCAAGTTGCAAGAGGCGCACGGCCAAGACTGGGTGCGGCATCGGGATCGTAGAGCCGATCGAAATAATCTACAAGATGCTGAAATAATTGATCGCGGGGAAAAGTCTCTTCAGGATGAAGTGGAGCACCTAGGCGCGGTAGAGTCATTTTGGATCCCGGTACATCCAGCCTTTAAAGAACGATTGAAGCAGGAAGAGGATCGGCATGTCATTCGTCCAAGCGCAGCCGGGAAACAAATTGAACAACTTATGGTTCTATCCGACCCCAGGGTACTCAATCCTGATCGACCGGAACCGAATAAATTTTATCGAACACAGTTTTCTCCAGCGAAAACAGATAATCCCGATCACCAGCTATTGATTGGGGAGTCCGCTAAGCAAGAGGGCGACCAAATTCGAGTTAATGGACGCTTGCGGGCGCGATGGGAACCGGTGTTTCCAAATCAAAAAGATATGATCGCTAGCGATGAAAGGAATGTTGTGCGCCCCAGTCCCGATGGAAAGCAAATTGAGGAGCTTGTTATTCGCGGTGTTCCATTAGAGCACGATTGGATTTTTGCTGGCAGTCACATTATGGCTGACCCGCAATCTGGCGAAGACTTTTATGTTGCTGATCGCAGTGGTGAGATTGTGTGTGTTTCTAATTTTCCGACAGCGATGATTGATCTTCCGGTCGAAAGTAGTTCCGATAATGCAAATCTCGGGTTTGAGGCGGCGGCGGAAAATATTCCAGCAAAGGGAACACAGGTGCGGATTATACTTGTGCCTCACCGGCTAGAAAAAGAAACAAAATCCGATGACTGAAATGTGTATAGTCCGCGTTAATTATGATGAAGGGCGTCACGGATAAATGTCCTATCGATCGATAAAACGCGTATTGGGAGAGTCGAATCTTGAGCGAAAGTGCCGCCTTCTTTTCGGCTCCAGTCTGCTCCTGCTGATTATGGGCAGTTTCCTTTGGTATGGCGAAGAAACCAAACAGATTGTCTATCAACAGAATTCAAAGACGGGCCGGTTGCTTGTGCACACGATACTTATGCAACATTGGAAGGACCTGGAAACAAATACGGCTTTTCAGCCCGTTGTTGCGGAATTGATTAAATATTTTGATAAAGATGATTACGATTGGAGTGTGATTCGTCCGGAGGTTAATCATCCCAATGACAGCCAGAAGCCGAAGGATGCGTTCGAACGTCTGCTTCTGGCACGCTGGTCACACCCGGTGGACGGGACCGATACGTCCATCTCGTCAAATCCACCATACGCGGACCGCGAGCAGGAGGTGGAACTAAAAGGTTTCGGCTCCAACGGAAAGCCGTATGATCGTAAAACAGCGGAGTTTCAATATTACCAGCCTGTTTATCTGACCTCTGGGACGTGTGTGATTTGCCATCGTGCGCAAAATGGAAATCAGGATTTATCTGAGGGGGACCTCCAGGCAATCATTAAGGTGCGAATCCCGTTGGCACAGACGCAGGCCGCCATCAATCGCAACTGGGCAGTATTGATTGCGACGGCAATCATCACAGTATTCCTCGCAATGATCCTGCTCTACGTCATTGTGCGGTATGTGATTGTGAAACCGCTCCAGCATCTACAAGAAGTGAGCGAAGAGGTTAGTCGAGGGAATACGAGCCAACGCGCCGATATTCAAACTGGCGACGAGTTTGAAGATTTAGCAATGTCGTTTAACAGGATGCTGCAGCAGTTATTGGACTCGGCTGAAGAATTAAGATCCGTAAATAGCGATCTCGATAGCAAGGTTGACGAACTTGCCCAGGCGAATATGCAGCTGTTTGAGATGAATAGGATCAAAGGTGATTTCCTGGCGACGATGAGCCACGAACTCCGTACCCCGCTCAACAGTATTATTGGATTTTCGGATGTTTTGGCATCAGCGGATGTTCTCGATGAAAAGCAGCATCGTTACGTCAATAATATTCAGCAATCAGGGAGAGTGCTTCTCGACATGATTAACGACACGTTGGATCTTGCAAAAATCGAAAGCGGACGAATGGAATTGCATCTCACCGATTTTGATATTGCATCTGTCGTGTCGGCGCAGTGCGATATGGCGCGTCCCCTGGCGGAAAAAAAGAACCTGCATCTACAAATGAATATTCAGCCTAACCTTCCGCTGGTTCATCAGGATGCTGTGAAGATCAGACAGACATTGAATAATCTTCTTTCAAATGCAATCAAGTTCACGCCTGAGGGTGGTCGCATAGATATTCATGTTCTCTGTGACGAACGAAAGCGACTCGTCTTGGAAGTATCAGATACCGGAGTAGGAATTGCAGATGAGGACCAGGGCGTTATCTTTGAAAAATTTAGACAGAGCCAGCAAACCATCTCTTCAGACGCAATGACGCGCGAGTATTCTGGAACGGGGCTCGGATTGTCTATTGTTAAAGAGTTATGTAGGCTTCTTGGAGGCGAAATCTCAGTGGACAGCGAACTGGGTAAAGGAAGCACATTTACGGTTCGTTTGCCTTGGGTTTGCGAAGAGCAACCACGATTGGAGTCGTCACTTTCCAAGGAACTTGAGGAATTAACGAAACCGCCCCGCCCCAATCTCTCACGGCATCAAGACAATGTCGTCATTGTACCACCGACTGCCGGTGACTCAGCACAATTATAAGACATGACCTGGAGTGTTTGCTTTATGTCGACAACGGCGCACGTACACCTATTTACCGACGGTGCCTGTTCAGGAAATCCGGGTCCTGGTGGATGGGCGTTTATTTTAAGACATCTTCGGACCGGAAAAGAAAAATATGAATCCGGTGCATCAGTAGAAACAACGAATAATCAGATGGAGTTGACGGCGGTTATCGAGGGTCTGAAAACGTTGCAACGACCATGCCGGGTGATTTTATTTACAGATAGTAAATATGTGGGGAATGGTATGAGTGAATGGATGCCAAAATGGAAGGCCAACGGTTGGGCAAGGCGAGTCGGTAAAAAAAATGCGCCGATCAAAAACTTAGACCTATGGAAAGGCCTCGATAGTCATCTCGCGCAACATGCCGTCGAATTTAGTTGGGTCGCCGGACATTCGGGTCATGAAGAGAACGATCAATGCGACGCAATGGCAGTCGCTGCTTATCAGCGTTTTCTATAAGAGCATTGAGAGATGCTGCATTTGGTTCTATTTCTCGCTCGAGTGCGGCAATGCCGTTGTTGTTACAGATTTTCCCACTTATATTGTCGATATTCGGTTTTTAAAAGTCTGTATAGCGGATCATTCAATGCCCGCAACGTCACGTGCTGGAAATGAACTTACGCTTACGACTCCAGTTCAGTTTATTCCTGGTGTCGGACCTCGTCGCGCAGAAGCATTTGAGCGGCTTGGTCTGAAATGCGCTCGCGACATTCTTTTTTTCTTTCCGCGGGATTACCAGGATTTAACAAAAATAGTCAGTATCTCTGAGTTGCGCGAAGGAGAGATGGCGCCGGTGCTTGGAGAAGTCTCGAGTGTTTCGGTGCGTTCTATTGGGCCGCGACGAACGTTACTCGAAGTTGTTCTCGATGCTGATGGCGGATCGATTGTCGCTCTATGGTTTAATCAGCCATTTCTCGAAAATCGATTCGCAGAAGGACAGACGCTCCTGATAGCGGGGAAAGTGAAACAAAGAAACGGAAGATGGGAAATCACGCATCCCCATAACGAAATCATTGAGAGCGATGGCGAAGCTGTAGCGGGCAAACTGCTTCCCGTATATCCGCTCACTGAAGGGGTACGTCAAGGTCATGTTCGTCGAGTGATGCGTACGGTACTTGATCAATGTCTAGCAGATGTAGAGGAAATATTTCCGGCGGTTCTTTGTGAGGAGTGTTCGCTCGTAGGAGTGGCAGATGCACTTAGTGAAATACACTTTCCGCCAGATCAAGAAAGGCTTCAAATCGCAAGGTATCGCTTGGTCTATCAGGAGTTGTTATTACTCCAACTCGGATTGGGTCTGCGGAGAGGTATTCGGGCGGCAGTATCGACCGCACCCCTATTGGAAACGACAGCAAAGATCGATGCACGCATTCGACGATTGTTCCCGTTCGAGTTAACGGAAGGCCAAGACGTTGCAATTAAAGAAATTACTGCTGACTTAAGCCGGTCGCATCCGATGAATCGACTTTTACAGGGAGATGTTGGCAGTGGAAAGACCGTGATCGCGCTGTATGCAACGCTGCTTGCAGTTGCCCACGGCTATCAGGTTGCAATAATGGCCCCAACGGAGGTGCTCGCAAGGCAACATGCCCGTGTGCTCGGCGGTTTTCTTGCGAAGAGCCGAGTGCGTACAGCACTGCTTACCGGTAGCATGAGCAAAGGGCAGCGAGAACTCGTTGTGACGGAGATTTCACAGGGAACCATTGATGTTGTTATTGGCACGCACGCGCTTGTGCAGCCAGGGGTGGATTTTTCCAGGCTGGGTCTGGTGATTATTGATGAACAGCACAAATTTGGTGTGCGGCAGCGGGCAGAACTCAAGGATGAGGGACCCCACTACCTCGTAATGACTGCTACGCCAATTCCACGCACGCTCACAATGACGCTGTTTGGCGACCTCGACGTAAGTACACTTCGCGATGCGCCGCCAGGACGGCAGCCGATCAATACCTATCTGCCCACACAGGACGAGAGGACAAAGTGGTGGGAGTTTTATAAAACTCAGTTAGCACAAGGTCGACAGGGTTATGTGATAGCTCCTCTGATTGAGGAATCTGATTTATGGGACGTTGCAAGTTTAACGCAAGTTTATGATGAGATATCTAATGGCCCATTAAAAGGTTATCGGATCGGAATGCTTCACGGCAAGATGCCGGCGACTGAGAAAGATAATGCGATCAGTGAATTTTATGATGGTCGGCTACAAGTGCTCGTAAGCACGACAGTCGTAGAAGTTGGCATCGATGTTGCCAATGCCAGTATAATGACGATTGAAGGTGCAGAACGATTTGGGCTGGCACAACTCCATCAACTGCGAGGTAGAATTGGGCGAGGAAAATATCCAGGTTATTGTGCATTGTTCGGCGATCACACGAACGATATGGCGATGGAGCGGCTGAAGTCATTTAGCCAGACGACCAACGGCTTTGAGTTGGCGGAACTCGATTTTAAGGCCCGCGGACCGGGCGACCTGTTTGGAACGCGGCAACATGGAATGCCCCCGCTGCGCATCGCAGATTTAATTCGAGATGCAGCGATTGTTAAGTCTGCTAAAAGTGTTGCTGCAAGAATGCTTGCCGATGATCCAGGTTTATCCCAGCAAGTTCATCAGAAAATCAGGGAACGTGTTTTGCTGCGTTATGGCGCCGTTCTCGAACTTGGTGATGTTGGCTAGAAAGGTGTCGTACAGTCGGTCAGCCTGTTGCACTTGAAGGCATCGTTACCCTCGTCTAGGCTAAGCCAGCGCCGTGTTTTCCGGGGACGATTCGTAATGGAAAAAATAAAAATACTCATGGTCATTCCGTCGCTCGAGGGCGGCGGGGCTGAGCGGGTAATGCTGAACCTAATCAATCACCTCAGCCGTGATCGGTTTGACCTGTATCTCTATGTCGAGAGATTTCAAGGGAAATATGTTGCTGAATTGCGAGATGACGTGACGGTTATCTGTGCGGAGGATCGTCGAGGAGTCGCGAGACTTCTTTTTCTCCGAAAACAGATTAAGCGTTTGAAGCCAAAAGTAGTCTTTATCATGATGCTGCCCATTGCATCCATTGCGGTGCGGCTAGCATTCGTGGGTGCCCATCCGGTGATTAGGGAAACCGAGAGTCGACCTGCTGAACAAGTGAAGCAGGGATTGTTTCCGCGGATTCTTAATCGACTTGGGATGCAGTTGGCATCGCAATTAGTTGCTCCTGCCGCTGCCGCAAAAACTTACTTGCAAGAGCGCTATAACGTATCGGCGGACAAGGTGACGGTGATTAACAACCCTGTGAATATCAAGGCGATACAAGGGGCAGCTGCTGCGCCACTCGAGTTTTCACCAAAGGATGTGAATCTACTTGCCGTGGGCCGACTCAAATATCAGAAAGGATTCGATTTACTCCTCGAAGCGCTGAAAAAAGTAAAAGGAGTCAACTGGAGGTTAAGGATTCTTGGAAATGGGCCCCTCGAAATGGAACTCAAAGACCAGGCATCGGCGTGTGGGATAGAGCAACGCGTCGAGTTTATGGGATTTCAGCAGAATCCTTATGCAGTCATGCGCGCTTCAGATTTGTTTATTTTGTCCTCGCGGTGGGAGGGATTGCCGAATGTCGTTTTAGAAGCCATGGCAGCAGGCGTGGCGGTGTTAGCGACCCGGTGTCCCACCGGTCCGGAAGAAATAATCACTCCCGGTGTCGATGGGGAATTGTGTGAAATTGCGGTGGATAGTCTTACCGAACACATTGAAAAACTTGGTGCATCCTCGAGTCTTCGGAAAAAGTTGGCCGAGGGTGGTACCAAACGGATCGCGGACTTTGATCTCTCTTGCATTATCGATAAATACGAACTCTTTTTCCTTAGTCTGCTCTGAAAACAGGGGATATGCGTTGTTTGGTACGTCCATCTGCGTTGTGAGTCTGCTACTTACTGTGATTCTTTGCAGTCTGCCTGGCAAATTACACCCTTCGAACAGCGCCTATGCTGCTACAGGGGTGCCGGAGAGCCTGTCCCGTTACGCGGACGGTTTTGCGCGAGATAAACACGGTCGCATTACCGGTGTCGATTTACGAGGAGAAGAGATTACAGTTTCGCTGCTCGCTGATTTGGGCGCATTGCAAGGACTCCGGTCAATTAATCTTGCAGGCACCGCACTGACAGACGATGCGCTGCGGTCGCTCGGTGCCCTGGGATCTATCGAAAAGCTAGATTTGCGGGGATGCAAGATAAAGGCAGGCAGCCTCGCACATCTTCAGTCGCTAAAAAAGCTCAAGTCGCTTCGGCTTTCAGGGAAAAATACTGCGACGCACGTGAGCGACGCAGATATTGCTCGTCTTTCCAACATGGAGAATCTTCGGGCATTATTTATAGATTTCTTGCCTATTGGCGATACCGGAATCCATGCCCTCCGCACGCATCCCAACCTTCGGGTACTGGGCGTGGCCGGAACGAGAATCACGGATACATCTCTTCAGTTTATCGCTACCATTCCTCACTTAACAAAACTGCGCGTGGCCAATACGCAAATAACGGGAGCGGGGTTACGCGCCCTTGAAAAACACAAAGCGATAAAAGAACTTGATTTGAGTGGATGCCACCGACTGCGCGAGGAATACTTATCGTCTGTAAAGGCGATGCCAGGAATCGTAAAACTCAATCTCTACGATTCCAGCATTGGCGACGCAGGCGTCAGGCATTTGGAGTCCATTTCGAAAATGAAGTGGCTTAATCTCGATAAAACATCGGTTACCGACGCCGCACTTGTATCGGTCGCAAAAATGAGCCATTTAGAATTTTTGCATGTCGGATCGACACAGATTTCAGACGAAGGATTGATGGCCCTCGGCGAATTGAAGCAATTGAAGGAAGTGGTGGCAACGCAGACGATGGTTACGGAAAGCGGGATACGCGATCTTCGAAAAAACAATCCAGCGTTAATGATTAAGTCTGGTGCAAAGGATCCGTAAAACGGTCGTGGTCATCCTTTGGTATTTGCGCTAAAGTGTCGCCGCCCGCGGTTCTTGAGATCGATGGCCGAGGTTGCCATAACGGTGATAATCCACCGAGATGCTCTGCTCGCGAAAGTACCATGCCAATTCGATCATTCCGTTTACGCTGACCGGGACATCGATAATGGCGATTCCCTTCTGGTGCGCCGCCGTCACTACTGGGGCAGGCGGCTTGCCGGGCGCGGCATAGCGTAGGCGACCACAATTGCCGCTGTCAATCATTTCGACAATGTTCTGCTCACTGCCTGCAGTAACTCCACCTGACGCATTCGCTAAAATGTCGCTATCGAGAATCAATGCTTGCCGTTTCTGATCTAGCCGTGGGGATACCGTGACGGTGGTTCTGTTCCCCGTAAGATGCCCCGCAGCAATCCGCAGCAAAACATCAAAGGCCGAATCTGACGGTTCAATACAGATGACAATATCCTCAATGGGTTGATAGCAACGTAAATTATCCTGACCGATTAAACGAAAATGGTCGTGTGTAACCGTATATTCTTGGGAATAGTATTCTTCATAGTTCGACAAGGCGGTCCCGAGTTGCTGGATGGATTCCGGTGTTAGGTCCCAGTGGGTGGCGTCCCGTTGAATAATGCGGAAAATATTTTTAAGAGGTCCTTGGGGTTCACCGCGTTTGTTGAGGAATTGGTTCTCAAAGTGTGTAAAGAGATTAATATAGTGTGGTCCCCCGGCTTTGATCTCCGGGCCGAATGAACTACTTCGGATGCCACCAAAGGGTTGCCGAAGTACGACTGCACCGGTTGTGGGGCGATTGATATAAAGATTGCCCGCCTGGATAGTGCTTTTCCACAGTTCCTGCTCCCGGTCGTCAAGACTTTCGAGGCCCGAGGTGAGTCCGTAGGGCGTTTGATTAGCGATTTCAATCGCGTGCGCCAGATTCTCTGCGCGTAAGACGGATAACAGGGGGCCAAAAAATTCCGTTTGATGACAATAGGACCCGGGACAAACTCCCCATTTTATACCCGGGGTCACCAGTTGCGGATTTGCGGCATCGATCAAAGGTTCGACTGCCCACTGTTCCCCCTCGTCGAGCGTCGCCATGGCCCTGGCAAGTTCTTGATTAGGAGGATCGATCAAGGGGCCTATTCGCGTCGACACGTTCCAGGAAGAACCCACAGTGAGACTGGATGTCGCATCGATGAGTGCTGCTTTGAATCCTGGATCTTCATAGACTTCGGCTTCTAGAATAAGAAGTGACGTTGCCGAGCATTTTTGTCCACTATGACCGAATGCTGAATCGATAACGTGCTTGATTGCTAACTCTCGGTCAGAAAGAGAAGTTATAATCGTGGCATTTTTACCGCCGGTCTCTGCCAGTAGCCTCAATTTAGGATTGTTGTTTAATAGGGTGCGGGCCGTCTTTGTGGAACCCGTTAAAATAACGGAATGAATCGTTGAGGCGTTCACCAGCATCTCGCCGGCGACCGAACCGAGACAAGGTATGAGTTGCAGCGTCTTGCGTGAAACCCCGGCCTCCCAGAAACACTGACAGAGTCGAACTGCGGTTGCAGTGCTCGACGGAGCGGGCTTGAGGATAACACAGTTTCCTGTGGCCAATGCAGCAGCGATGCCGCCACAGGGAATTGCAATCGGAAAATTCCATGGAGACAATACGACGATCGGGCCAACAGGTGTCGCCTGGATGCCTTCGAGCGTCGATAATTCATTGGCAGCAACGGCATAAAAACGAACAAAATCAACTGCCTCGGATACTTCAGGATCACTCTCGGCGAGCGTCTTGCCGGTCTCCAGCAACGCCGATGCCATCAGTTCGTGTCGATTGGCTTCAATGCCATCTGCAACGCGTAATAAAACTCGAGTGCGTTCACTTACCGCTTCATCTCCCCATCGATCAGGATCGCTGCCGCTACACTCCACCGCCAACTGAATATGCTCCGGATCGGCAAGGTGAACTTTTACGGTTCGTGTTCGCGGTCTCGATGGATCCTCTCGCCATAAGTGGGAGTTCGTTGTCCGAATCGATTTACCGTCAATGACAGGTACAACTTCCAGGGGGCCCTGGGCAAGAAAAGCTTTTGCAGTGTCGAAAACATTCTGGCATAAGTCATGCCCACGCGGTTGTGTGAAATCTGTATTGGGTTGTCCGGAAAACTTCCGCCAGGAAGCAGGTTGCGACCACAGGTGCAAATGCTTTGAGTGGCTTAATGCGCGTCGTGGCGACGCGTCGAGTTTGGGAAGTTTATTAAATGATGTGAGAAAGTGATTCTCAAGAGTTCGCCATTGTGGGCTCCCAGTCTCCAATTTAAATGCATGCCGAAGGAAATTGTCGGGTCCGGTGTTTTCATCCAATCTCCGGATGAGGTATCCGATCGCATTCAGAAAGTCGACCTGACCACACGCTGGCGCATAAAGCAAAAGATTCGATGCAATTTCATGGAGGGCACGTCTCTGATGGTTTGCCATTCCTTCGAGCATTTCAAATTGCACGGACGTAAATGCATCAGCATCTGCGGTAAGCACAAGTGCAAACGATAGATCAAGTAGGTTATGTGAGGCGACACCGAGGTGAACCGACTGAATCCGGTCAGGATGCATTCCGTACTGGAGCATTCGTTTATAATTGGCGTCGGTTTCATCTTTGGTTTTAAAGGGTGCCTGAGGCCATCCGGAAATGGAAGCTTCAACGCGTTCCATCTCCATGTTGGCTCCTTTCACAATTCGAATGGTGATCGGGTGACCGCCAGCTTCTGCCCTCTGTATGGCCCAGTTTGTTAAATTCTGCTGGACGGTATACGCATCAGGCAAATAAGCCTGAAGTGCAATTCCAGCTCTTGCCGATTCGAGCCCAGGCCGATCGAGTGTTTGCATAAATACATTCGAGGTGATCTCCATATCGCGATATTCCTCCATATCGAGATAGACCATTTTACTCACCTGGCTCCCGTCGATGCGCGTGAATTGCGCACAAGTCGCCTCGCGCAGAAGCATTTCCAGTCGATCGCAAAGGATGGGAATACATTCTTCGCGCGCAATCGATGTAATCTGTGAAAAGAGGTTGGATATCTTAACGGATAACACCTCGACCTCAGTGAGTCGGAGTAGATGAATGTATTTATCCAGGCGTCTAACCGCTTCACCTTCGCCAAGTACCATTTCACCCAGCAGGTTCACATTCATGCGAAGACCATTTACTTGTCTTGCATGAAGATGTTGGGAAAGGTGATTATCATCGGCGGGAAGAATCACATTGGCTGTTTCGCGATGCATCTTTTCCCGAACAAGGGGTGTTGCGACGCCGGGAAGATACCCACCGAACGACCGTAGCCCCTGTAAGAGCGTTCTATCGATGCGGCTAAAGAATCGTGGTATTCCTTGGACGTCGAGGATATGGATCAATTGATCCATTGAGCGACGTGGAGAAGTGGAACGGAATGCCTGGTCGGTGATGCTTGTAAGTGTTGCTTTGTCGGAGGGGTTCTGAATCAACTGGTCGAGTTCATGCTGTTGCAATCGCTCCTGAGTGGTCTGCAGGCCAGTTGCGTGCGTTTGGAGTAGGCGCGCGATTCCAAGAGCGCGTCGACATTGATTCGCAAGATTGTGTTCGGTCGCCGGGGATCCAAACAGAAGTGAATGCACATTTTGATGGAATGAATCTTTCATCACGGGCGAGATAGCATCAATTAAAATGTAAGGAATCGCGCTTCTTCAAATTCCGTGTTGAGAGAGGTTCTTATGAGGCCAAACCGATCTAATCGACTGTGGAATCCGTACGACACGATCCAATAAAAACAACTTCACTGCTCTGTTATCAGCGACGCCTGCATCTTATCATACGTCTTACGGACGAAAGTTCTACCGCAAATAATAACAAGAGGCTCAAAGACCATGGACTCCTGGCAACAGTTTATAGCAATATTCATTTCATTGTTTGTGATTACAGATCCGTTTGGAAACGTCGGTATATTTTTGAGTATTACAGATGGGGATGATGTCACCTATCGCCGGGCCCAGGCATTAAAGGGATCTATCTATAGTTTTGTGCTGATGTTTGTTTTCTTTATCGGCGGCACGTACATCATGGAATTTTTTGGGATTACGCTCGATGGGATTCGGATTGGCGGTGGGCTTATTGTCTCTAGGATCGGCTTCTCTTTGCTTTCACCTAAAGAGGAAGATTCGCATTCGGTAGACGAAAAAGAAGAGTCCAAGAAGAAGTCTGATATTTCATTTTGTCCGCTGGCGCTCCCGCTCATAGCGGGTCCGGGTGCTTTGGCCGTTGTGATTGCGGCCTCTGCAAAAATCAGCAGCGAATCAGGTGATGATATGTGGTTTTCCTATGTAGCTATTTCGTTGGCGATCGCAGCAGTCAGTGGGCTGACCTGGCTGTGTCTACGTCATTCCGGGTTATTGCTCCGTATACTTGGAGTCAACGGGATGAATGCTATTACGCGTATCATGGGATTCCTTTTAATTTGTATAGCAATCCAAATGATGATCACAGGAACTGAGCATCTGTTGCATGGATGGGGCCTGATCTCGGACGGGCCGCACACCACATTTACGGAAGCAACAAAGCAATTCGCCCTCTAATGTACGGTATTCAGTACGTAGTTGTTGGCTTTTAGCGAAGACTTATGGCCGATCCATTTTATCAAGGGCTCAAAGCGATTTATCCGACGGACCGGATATTCTGGGGCGCTGCTGAAATTCTTCCCTACGAGTCAGACGGCCTTACGGCGTTCAAGGCCCAGCCCAAAGGGATTGTGGTCCCAGAATGCGCGGATGAGGTTGTGCAGGCGGTTGCGTTGTGTTTCAGTGCGGGTGTTCCCTTTCTCGCCCGCGGGAATGGGACAAGCCTCTCGGGAGGCGCGGTACCGGTGGAAAATGGACTTGTGATTGCTATGAACCGGTTGGATAAAGTGATTGAATACGCACCGGACGAACGGCGGATGATCGTTGAGCCCGGTGTGATTAATGCAAATATCTCAGTGCGATGTGCTGCGGACGGTCTTTATTACGCACCGGACCCATCGAGTGGTCCGGTGTGTACCATTGGAGGAAATGTCGCATTCAATTCTGGTGGCGCACACTGTTTGAAATACGGCATGACCAGCAACCATGTACTGGGACTGAAGTTATTGCTACCGACAGGTGAACTCGTTGAGGTAGGTGGGCACAGCTTAGAACAATGCGGGCCTGATTATACCGGGATGTTTGTCGGGTCTGAGGGTCTATTTGGAATTGCCTTGGAGATTACGGTTCGCTTGTTACCGAAGCCTGAAACTTATTTCACCGTGATAGCTGCCTATCGCAAATTAACCGAAGCTGGGCATGCCGTTTCGATGCTCGTTGCTTCTGGTCTGCTGCCCGGTGCCATTGAAATCATGGATGCATTAACGATGGAAGCTGCAACTGCCGCAGTGGGCGCTGAATACCCCGATGGAGCTGCCGCAGTACTGATTGTTGAATTAGAAGGGATGCTCGAGGAGGTGGAGGCGGAGAAGCCACTGCTTTTAAAGATCCTTAATGATTCAGGGGCATTTGATGTGCGACCTGCGCAAAATGAAGAAGAACGAACGATCATTTGGAAGGGTAGAAAAAGCGCCTTTTCAGCTGCTGGTCGTCTGAGTCCGGATTTTATTGTTCAGGATGGAGTTGTTCCGCGATCTCGTCTCGGGGAAGCGCTCGAGGAGATTGAAGCGATCGCCGGTAAGTATGATACAAGGGTTGCAAATGTGTTTCATGCCGGAGATGGAAATTTGCATCCGCTGATCCTTTATGATGGTCGGGTGCAGGGTAGTTATGAACGTGCCGAACAATGTGCGGCAGATATACTACGGCTTTGCATAGCGTTGGGGGGATCGATTACTGGAGAACATGGTGTTGGATTGGAAAAACTCTCTTACCTCTCAGAAATGTTTGGTCCGGAAGATACGGAATTTATGCATTTACTTCGTGATTCAATTGATCCCAAACGATTGGCAAACCGCGGAAAGATGCTCGCATCGAGCGAAGCACCGGCACTCATGACGCATGGCCTACATCCCTTAGAAAAAAAAGGAATCGTTTTTCGTCATTAAATAAACATGCTTTTTTTTGCCAAAGATATCGATGAAGTTCAAAGTCATATTAGGGCAACGCCTGCAGTGCGGGCTGTCGGTGGCGGAACGAAAACGAATCTCTCGCGGGATGCCACGATTTCCCTGCGCGAAATGTCAGGGATTGTCGATTATCGCAGCGATGAATATATAATTTCGGCGCTCGCTGGAACGCCTCTGGCCGTAGTCGAGTCTCTATTGGCAGAAAAGGGACAGTCTCTCCCATTTGATCCACTCTTTGTAAAACGTGGGGCTACGCTCGGGGGTACTGTTGCGAGCGGTTTGTCCGGTCCGGGCAGGTGGCGTTATGGTGGTTTACGCGATTTTATTTTGAGCGTACAGCTGGTTTCAGGTGCTGGCCGAATTATTCGAGGAGGGGCGAATGTTGTTAAAAATGCAGCCGGTTTTGATATCCCTAAACTTGTCGGCGGAAGTCTGGGTTGTTTTGGTATCCTCACTGAAGTGACATTTAAAGTTTTTCCGACCCCGAAGGAAACCGTGACGTTAAAAATAGAATTTCCTGATACACACTCGGCGGTCAAAATGCTCTGCGCAATAGCGGCAGGACCCTGGGAATTGATGGCTTTGGAACTAAGTCCGCCGTCCACACTATGGATACGCTTGGGAGGCCAACGGGCTGCGGTGGCAAAAAGGATAGATCGAATCAGCGCAACGCTGCTGCAGGCCAATAAGACTGAGCGGTTGACGGACGACGATTCGATCTGGGCGGAAGCCAAAGAGCTTGATTGGTTGCCGGATGGAATGTCTCTCTTAAAAGTTCCCGTGACGCCGCGCGAGATTGTCGACATTGAAGCAGCGTGTGATGCCGATCACGCGACTTTTCCAAGACGGTACAGTTGCGGGGGAAATGTCCTCTACCTGGGTTATCAGGACGATTTTGTTGGTTTGATGTCACAGTTTCATACCAAGGCCGGAATGATAGTACTGGGGAACGACGCCCGTACTTTTATTGGCAAAAGCAATGCGAATGTCTTCGGGCAGCGTCTTCGTGCGGTGTTCGATCCAGATAATAAATTGAGTCGCGAGACGTTTTCTCTTTGCGGTTAATACGATGCAGCACAAAATTCCAATTGTAGAATCAGATCCTGCTAGCCGCTCCATGGCCAGTGCAGTCGAATCATGTGTTCATTGTGGATTTTGCCTTCCTACGTGTCCGACGTACCAGGAACTGGGCGAGGAAATGGATTCCCCGCGCGGCCGGATTTATCTGATGAAAGAGGTTCTCGAAGGTGGCCTGACCGCTCGCGAGGCAGCACCCTATATCGATCGATGTCTGGGATGTCTCGGTTGTGTGACGGCGTGCCCATCTGGTGTGGCTTATGATGAGTTGGTGACTCTGTATCGTGCACGCTCAGAAAACACGAGAGGTCGTGGATTATCGTCAAAAATGCTCCGGCGAATTATCTTAACGACCCTCCCCTCACCGAGATTATTTCGAATTGCGATGCAAGTATCGAAGCTGTTTACGCCGTTTAGGAAAATGATTCCAGGCAGCTTCGGTGCCATGTTGGATCTTGTGCCGAAACATTTACCTTCAGCAGTCAAATTGCCGGAATTCGTACCAGCCGAAGGGCGTAGGCGCGGAAGGGTTGCCTTGCTTGCCGGGTGCGCTCAGCAGGTGTTGGCTCCAGAAATTAATCTAGCCACGCTTCGCGTACTATCAAAAAATGGAATTGAGGTTGTGGTTCCTGTTGAGCAAGGATGTTGCGGCGCGCTTGCTGCACACACTGGCGCAGGCGAAATTGCGAGACAACAGGCGTCCCATAATATAAAAGTATTTCCAGATGATGTGGATGCGGTGATCACAAATGCCGCAGGATGTGGGTCTGGTTTGAAGGAATACCCTTTGTGGCTGGCAGACAGGGAGGAACCCGCACAGAAATTTGCAGCGCGGGCAATGGATATAAGTCAATATCTATCGAAGATAGGCCTGATCCGCCCGCCTGCACTCGCTCGATCGATGCGGGTGGCCTATCACGATGCTTGCCATCTATCGCACGGTCAGGGCGTGCGGAATGAACCGAGGGAAATTTTGGCACAAATCGAAGGAGTGGAAGTTGTTGCGATCCAAGATAGCGACATCTGCTGCGGTTCAGCGGGAACGTATTCCATTGAGCAGCCTGGCATAGCACGTCGAATGGGCCAAAGAAAAGCACAAGCCATTATCGAAGCGGACGCGGAGATTATTGCTATGGGCAATATTGGATGCATGACGCAAGTCGAAAATCATCTCCGCAAGCTCGGGAGCAATATTCCCGTCAAGCATACCGTAGAGATACTCGATGCTGCGTATCAGAGTTAAGTAAGCGCATGTCGGCGAGCAGACTACAGACTATTGAGAGTCCATCGGGTAGAGAAGGCGGCCGCAGGATGTGCAAATAACGGATTCTTTCAAGGCGAGTTGGGCAATCATATTCGGCGTAATTTGTTGGAAGCATCCCTCGCAGATTCCATCACGCACCGAGGCGAGTGAATCTTCTTTGCGTGTTTTGACGATCCGCTGATAGTCCGGCTTTATTTCTTCGGGTAGCCTTTTTTCAGTATCCGTTAATTCCTTTTCAAGTTGTATAATATCTGAATGAAGAATTCTGGACTCTTCTTTCACGCGCAACGAATCCTCCTGCATCTGACGTTTTGTATTTTCAACCACCGCCGTTGCGTCTGTCACAAGACCAATAAGTTTATCTACGGTTTCCATCCACTCGAGGATTTCGTCTTCAAGAACGCTTCCGGACATCTGATCGGCAGCGATTTGTTCGAGAAGTGCTTGGTATTCGCGATTACTATTACATGTATTCAGCTTTGTTTGAAGTTCTAGGTTTTTTGCCTCCGATGTTTTAAGCTGAAGTTGCTTGCCGTCTACCGTCATCCGAGCGGACTGTAGTTTTTCGCGAGCAGCCTCTAGTTGCGACGTGGCTTCGGTGACGCGAGCCTGGTGCGCGGCAATCCGAATAGGGCCACGCTCCAGTTTATCGCGGTGCTCGGTCATTGACTTCAGGATCTGATGCAGAGACTCCATGATGTCGGTTGTTGCAATGCTCATTGGATATCGCCTGAAAGTTGGTGTGTGTACGATAATGTGAAATAAAAAAAGCCGCTGGTCCTAAAACCAGCGGCTTGTGAGCCTTATGGGAAGATAAACTACGCCGCTTCAGCGAGGAATCCCTCCAGGCGATTACAGCGAACCGGGTTCTGAAGCTTTTTGAGGGCTTTCGCTTCAATCTGTCGCACGCGTTCACGAGTGACTCGAAAGATCCGCCCGACTTCTTCCAGGGTATACGTATATCCGTCATCAAGTCCGTAGCGGAGGCGGACAATTTCTCGCTCTCGGTAGGTAAGCGTTTTAAGCAATTCATCGATTCTAGTTCGTAATAAGCCATGATTTGCCAGTCGCAGCGGGTTATCAAAGGTATTGTCTTCGATCAATTCCCCGAAGCTATTATCTTCGCTTTCTCCCACCGGTCGGTCAAGGCTCACCGGATGTCGGCCAATATCCAGTACACGGAGTGTCTCTTCGATACTAACGCCCGCGGCCAAGGCTGTTTCTTCTGGAGTAGGTTTACGTCCGGATTCCTGCTCCAACGATTTGGACACCCGGCGAAGCTTGGTGAGCACATCGATCATGTGAACAGGGATTCGGATGGTACGACCCTGATCTGCGATGGATCGGGTAATGGCCTGGCGAATCCACCATGTTGCATAAGTTGAAAACTTATAGCCACGACGATACTCATATTTATCCACGGCACGCATCAAGCCCGTATTCCCCTCTTGGATAAGATCGAGAAAGCTCAATCCTCGATTACGGTATTTCTTCGCAATCGAAACTACAAGACGGAGATTGCTGCCAGAAAGTTGTCGTTTGACGTTTTGAAAATCGTCGTAAAGCCGCCTTACTTTTTTAACGCGATAAGAAAGACTACGCGGACTTTCCTGAGTCTCAATCATCAGTGAATGCAATTCTTTTCGATATCTTGTCGTTTGTGGTGCGAGCACAGGACTGTTGCGATTTTGACGAATGAGCGACCGCAGTTGATGCATTCTTTGGGAAGTCTGCTCCAGGTGCGCAATCAGTGGATGGATTCGACGAGAGCGCAAACTCAATTCTTCAACCAATGCGACACATTTCTTTCGTAGTCGTAAAAAACGCGTTCGAGAGTCGCTCCAGTCGGAATGATGTGTCCGGAGGTTAATGAGCTTGGAGAAGTGGTGTTTGGTGAGTGAAGCAAGATGCTTAAGCGTGGGGAGGTTATAGGGCATTCGAGCCTGGACCTCTTCCTTGGTGAGCCGTTCTGTGAGGGAGACCTTAATTGTACGGTCAAAAGGTAGAATTCCACGGTGCACTTTGTCGAGGGTATCGATGGTCTGGTGCAGGGCATATCCAGACGAAAGCAGTGCGCGCCGGAATGAACGACGGGTGATTTCTATTTTTTTGGCGAGCGCGATTTCTTCCTCCCGCTCTAGAAGTGGAATTTCTGCCATTTGAGTCAGGTACATACGAATCGGATCAGAGTTTCCCCGTACAGCCTCTATGGGCGATAGCTCGAGGGTGGGTTCTGTCTCCGGAGAGTCGATTTCGGTTGCATCGGCAGTGTTTAACGATGCATTATGAGGAGCTTTGGAGACGAGCTCGATATGATTTTCGTCGATCGCAGAAATTAACAGATCAACTTTTTCGGATCCCATTTCCTCATCGGGTAGATAGGAAATAACCTGGTCGTGAGTCAAATAACCTTGAAGCTTCCCTTGTTGAATGAGATCGTTGAGTTCTTTATCTACTTGCTTCACAGTAAGTCTCCCCCCACGCATCCTGCGCGATAAGAGTCATTCGTAACGACCGACATCGTATCCCATCCGTGGGTTCGAACTGTACGGTCCTAGGTCTTGTTTATTAATAAGGCGGGTGTTGATGCCTTTTCTTCTCGTGCGCAATTATTTCAGTTAGCGCTTCTAATTTCTGATCTTCACCAAGTTGCTTGCCCTTAATAGACGCAGCTAAGTGCCGCTGTTTGTCTTTGGTCTGTCGTGCCTGGATGCTCGTAAGGATGTCTGGCAATTGCTTCGCTAAGTCGGTGCCTCCCCTGTCGCGGCCCCGTTCATCGAGGGTAACGAGTAGATGTTTCATGGCGGGATCGTCAAAGGCAAGAATGAGACACGCAAAGTCGGGGGTTGTGCCCTCTTTTGCAAAGCCGATAGCAGTTGAATAAATCTGCTGAGCGGTCAAGTCGCCGAGTTGCTCAGGTTGAATCGATTCAGCTGATTTCAGTACGGCCTCGGGCTCTTGTAATAAGATCTCGATAAGTTCCTGTTCCCACGAGTCGTTGATGGTAAGTACCGAGTGATCTGATGATGTTAACGACTGTCGACTACGGACTTGCTGGTTTTCACGGATCAAACGTAGTTCCAATAGGCGTGATCGAACGGAAGCTTCCGGAACTTGAAATTCGCGGGATATTCGGGCAAGCGTGGAATCTTCCCGCAGTTTGTATTCGCTGTCGCCCCCTTTTTGTAGCGATGGTGCCTGGGCGATCGTTTCAATAATGCTTTCGAGAGCATGTGATGCTTGGTGGGTACCAATCTCGAGTGGCGTGCCGCCAGTTGCCATGCGAATTTTATGCTCAAGGGCGTCAGGGGCGCAGTTGATTTCACGGACGAACGCTTCGCGGCCATGACTCTGGAGGTAATCACAGGGGTCTAAGTTTTCAGGCAACGTGAGAATCCGCAGATCGAGGCCACCTGAAAGAAAATAATTAAGGGCTCGATCGGACGCAGCATGCCCAGCGGTATCTCCATCCAGTACGAGAGTTACCTGATCGGCGTATCGGGAGAGTAGCTGAACGTGGTTTTGGTTCAAGGCCGTGCCAAGGCAAGCAACACAATTATCAAAACCGTATTGGTGCGCTATAATGCAATCGGTATAGCCCTCGGTGACTAATATTGCTCGGGTTTCCCCGGACGCAGGGCGGAAGTCTTTTGCAATATCGATCGCATAAAGAGAATTGCTTTTCGAAAACAATGGTGTTTCAGGCGAATTAATATATTTAGCAGGATTCTCTGCTTCCCATGCGGGCAATACCCTGCCACCGGTGGCGATCGGGCGGCCTTGAGGATCGCGAATAGAAAAGAGTACCCGCCCCTTAAAACGGTCATAGGACTTGCCAGTCCGCTGGGACACGCCCACAAGTCCGATCGTCGCTAGGTCATTAATGTCGATGGATTCTTTTTGTGCCCGTCGAATGAGCCAAGTCCAGTCATTCGGAGAAAACCCGAGGCGAAATTGTTTGATGGTATCGAGGGAGATTGCTCTTTGCTGTAAGTATTCTAACCCGGGAGCGCCAATCGGATCATCGACAAGAGTTGTGTGGAACAGCGACTCCGCCCAGGCGGCCACATCATAAAACCTTTTTTTATTACTATGATGTTTGGTGTCTCCGGAACGATGATGGGCAATCCCGGCACGGTCGGCTAACATTTCCACAGCTTCCGGAAAAGATAATCCGTCCCGTTTCATTACGAAGCTGAAAACATCTCCGCCGATATCGCAGACCCAGCACTTCCAGGATTGCCGTTCGGGATTCACTTGGAGGCTGGGGCGAGAATCGTCATGCCAAGGACACAGTCCCCTATACTGACGTCCCTCGCGGCGCAGCGCTAGAGAAGATCCGATAAGATCGACAATGTCTGTTGCTTGTCGAACTTGTTCTTTGGTATCTGTTGCCGATGCCTGGGACACCGAAGGCTCCTGTGACGCTTGCCAATCAAGGAAGACGCGCAATTCAATAAGCGCCACAGCACGAGTCTTCCTTGACCCTCCTATACTCTCGGCTCGTTTGCGGGGGCCGAGTCCTGCCATCCAGACAGGGCCGAGGAGTATAGCGCGGCGCTCTTCGCAGGTCAACGCGAAACCTTTGAAGAAGGGAACAACATTTCGGCACCACCCTGATTATGCCAAATCGGCCGTAAAGCTCAAGCATGCGTGGCATGCGATGCAGGCATACTTGCAATGCATTGTCCCTAATTACCGAGTGACTTTTGTCGAACGGTGACCGACACGGTCAGGTTTTCACCATTGCGAAAGAGATCGACCGAAACAGTGGATCCTGGCGTTGTGGTCGAAACTTGTTTTGAAAATTTGGACGGTGTTTCAACCTGTTTTCCGTTCCAGCGAAGAACAATATCACCACGTTTCAGCCCCGCTTTTTCAGCAGGTGACTGATCGAGGACCGCATACAACAGCACGCCTCGAGAAAGATCATATTGTGCAAGTATCGCCGGAGGAACCGAGTGGAGTTGCACCCCAAGCCAGCCACGTCGCACGGCACCTTGTTCTTTTATTTGCTCGTAGATATTGCGGGCTTTATTACTTGGAATGGCAAAACTGATCCCACGATGGCTCGGACCTACGATGGCCATATTGATGCCAATCAGTTGACCCTGTGCATTAACGAGAGGGCCGCCGCTATTACCTGGATTTAAGGCGGCGTCGGTTTGGAGTAAATCATCGTAACTGCCGCGGCCAATACCGTCGCGACTCGTGGCGCTAACAATGCCAAAACTGACGCTGTTGTCGAGGCCATAAGGACTTCCTATCGCCCAGACCGGATCGCCGGCCGCCAAGCTGCCACTATCACCCCAAGTTGCAGCATGCAAAAGGTCGCTATCGATTTTTAAGACAGCGATATCAGTCGTCGGATCGGTGCCGATCAAGGTTGCAGGGTACTGGGTCGCATCGTGAAGTGTGACAAAATAGTCATCCGCATCTTCGACAACGTGGTAGTTCGTCACAATATATCCATCTGAACCAACGATGACCCCTGATCCCTGTCCCGCCGAATGCTGATGATAAGGGTTGCCAGAGCTGTGTGTATTAATATTCACCACGCTAAAAGTAATGGATTCAGCCACGAGCCGCGAAGTATTTGCAAAACTCGTAGGGCTAAACGCATCGAGTGTTTCGTGGGTTGCGCGAACATGTCCTCTGGCAATGCGATAAGATAACCATTCGATTGTCGATGGGAGGAGCAGGATCCCGATTAACACCAAAATAGCAATCAGAGGCTGGAGCAAAAATATCTGCCGACGACTCCTTCGCAAGGCGTGTTGTGGTTTCGGCCGACTCAGCAAAGATGGGGCTGGGTCAGAAGACTTGAATGGATTGTCCATGCAGATGATCCAACGGTGATTGTGGTTGCAATTTATCGAACTGCTCCCGGTTGTGATTATAGACGATCAAATCAAAATGAGCACTATAATAGGATCTCCGGCCTTGTTACGTTCCTTGTAATTAACAGCAACACCATGAGTACGTGGATTGAACCGCAGTATTTTCCGTCCCCTTCCTCTGCAGACTCTGAAGGGATTATCTCGATCGGAGGTGATTTGTCAGTCGATTGGCTGATGGATGCGTATTGTCACGGAATTTTCCCTTGGCCTGTGATGGTCGAGGACATGGACGATGAACTTTTAGTCTGGTGGTCTCCAGATCCCAGGGCCATCGTTGATTGGAATGCGTACCGAATTCCACGACGCCTGCAAAGAAAAATGCGCAATAGCAACTGGACGGTGACCTCTGACCGACACTTTGCTGACGTGATGCGAGGCTGTAGTCGAGGGAATCGTCGAACAGACAATACCTGGATCAATGCAGAAATCATTGAGGCTTACCAAGCGCTTCACGCTGCGGGGTACGCGCATAGCATTGAGGTCATGGCGGGTAGTGAATTAATAGGGGGAATCTATGGAGTAGCGATCGGGGGAATGTTTGCCGCAGAATCGATGTTTTATAGAAAGCCCGACGCCTCAAAGATTGCCCTGGCGGTGTTATTAAGGCACTTGAAATCGCAAGGATTTAGTCTGTTTGACATCCAGCAGATGACGCCCCACATGCAAGCCAGTGGCGCAGTGGATATCGATCGAGAAGAATTTCTAACAAAGCTCAGGCATGCTATTTCCCAATCGGTGCGTTTTGGTTGTCTGGATGTTTCACTGCCGGAGGCTCCCGAATCAATCAAAGAAATTGGGTAATGCTTGTGGGTAGGATCGAACGCCCAATAGGTTGTCGAATCTGCGCAGTAGCGGTCCTCAAGCCAAATCCTCAAGCCAAATCGTCGAGCCAAATCCTCGAGCCAAATCCTCGAGCCAAAGTAGGGCTTACCACCACCCAAGAATCTTCCAGTAGGTCCCGCCAATTCCAAGCCAAATAACCAAATGAAAGAGTGAAACGATAAATCCAGTGCGAAACCATTGGACTGGAGAGATGTGCCCCTGATTGAAATAGATGATGAGCGGGCCTGTGGAATAATTCGTGAGGCAACCACAGAGGCTGGAAAGATAGGCAATCAGCGGGACCATCAGCAAGCCCGGGGTACCCGCTTGTTGGGCAACTAAAAGAAAAGCGCCCGCAAAAGCGATGATGTGGCCGGTTAGCATGGAAAAACCATACATAGAATAAAAATAGATAATCGCGAGGAGGACTCCGGCAAGGAGTGGATGAAAATGTGTGAATTCCGTCTTGGCCATAGTGGAGAAATATTGAACGACACCATGCTCTTTGAGGGCCGTTGCCATTGTCAAAAGGCCCCCGAGCCATACGAGCGTGTCCCAGGCTTCAGCCTGCCCCGCCATTGCGATCCAGTTATCGATACGAAATACCAAAATAGCGACGAGTCCGCTCATGCAAACGAGTGTGGTAGGAAGTTTGTGCCATGGACTTGTTATCCAGAGAAGGATCATAGCAGCGAATATGAAGACCAGGATGATTTCATCGCGCCGGATTGAACCCAATTGTGCGAGGTTGTCTTTTGCGCGGTGGTGTGCAGCGTGAATGTCCTGTTCTCGATTTGGAAAAAGCAGACCCAGAAAGAGTGGCAGAAGTAGTAACCCACACAATCCCGGCACAATGCCGCCGACGAACCACCGCGTCCATGTGAACGGTAGGTTATAAATCTCCTCTGATAATTGCGCTACGATGGGGTTGGCAGCCATCGCCGTCAAGAACATTGCCGACGTAATGAGGTTTGCATGGGCGGCGGTTGCGATTAGGTAACGACTGGTGCTACTCGACGTCGCATTTGTCTGCTTAGCGAGTGTTTCGTTAATTCCGCGAATAACCGGTGCTAGGATTCCTCCGCCGCGTGCAGTATTTGAGGGAATAAAAGGCGCCAGAAGCAGTTCAGCAACACAGGCTGCATATCCGAGTCCCGTGGAGGATCTACCGAAAAATGCAAAACACAGCAGTGCGAGTCGCGTGCCGAGTTGTGTGCGAATGATCGTTCCGGAAATGAGAATGGCTGAAACCACAAGCCATGTTGTGGAATTGGCAAATCCAGAAAAAGCTGTATTCAGGCTGATATACGAAGTATCAGAAAGTGTGTCTGCAAAAACCAGTGCTGAAAGGGATATCAATACGAGTGGTGCCATTGGAAGAGGTCGGAGAATGAAACCAATGATCGTTGCCATAAAAACGACAAAAATACGCCAGCCGGAAAGTGATAATCCAGTCGGCGGGGCAATGATCCATAAAAGTGAGGCGAAAGCAATGCAGAGTGCAAAACGTGTCCCGTCGGATTTCGATATACGAATTAAATAATCGTACGCGGGCGATTTTGTATCCATCTGCGTAAGTTAACGTGTGGTCGTTGTCGTAGCAACGCGATCAGCTTGTCCGGTGGCGTCTACTCTTGGAGATGTTTGCTTGAGTCTTTAAGCTAGGGGTCGGGAAGATGCCCGTACAGAATTGTCCCTAGCGACTAGGCGGGCTTCATATCAATGTGTCGTTCATTGAATTAACGTAGGTCACACATGAGTAACGAGGGTCAAAGTCGCAGCGTTCTTTCGTGGCAGAACTGCTGGATATTGGCAGTCAGCTACCCGATGATGATCGCATTTTTCTTTTTCGGTAAGACGTGGGACATCGGAAGTCTGAGCCTTTATGCGATCACCACTGTTTTTACAGTCGTCTTTCTCGTAATGCTCATGTCGTCCTTTGCTGTGGTCCGGCATGCCGAAAGATTGGCGCATTATCTTGGAGAACCGTATGGAACATTGATATTAACACTCTCTGTCGTTGGCATTGAAGTGGCGGTCATATCAAGTGTGATGGTGCACGGTACGAATAATCCTACCTTAGCGCGAGACACCATTTTTGCTGTAGTGATGATCGTACTGAATGGCGTGGTAGGATTGAGCCTTTTGGTGGGGGGGATACGGCACTTTGAACAATCCTATAACCTTCGCGGCGCAAACGCATATTTGGGTGTATTGATCCCACTCTCTCTGCTCGGCCTTGTACTGCCGCGGATTACCGACTCTGCAGCAGGCGGTCAGTTGTCCTTTATGCTGACGGTTTATTTAATAATCTCAACAACGTTACTTTACGTCGTTTTTCTGGGCATCCAAACCACCCGGCATCGCGATCTATTTCGCGGCAAAGACTACGTGCAAGCAGAAAAGAAAGGGCTTGTCGCTGGTACGGTGATTTGTTGTGTCTGGTATGGAATCCTCTTGTTGGTAACGATGATCCCAATCGTCACGCTGTCGGAGCCTCTTGCCGCGTTAGTCGATCATGCACTTGAAGAATCCCATTTCCCTGCCGCACTTGGAGGCGTACTGGTGGCAATTCTGGTTCTCTCGGCAGAAGGAATCTCAGCGCTCAAGGCCGCCCGTTCTGATCTATTGACGCGATCAATTAATCTCAGTCTCGGTGCGGCTCTCTCCACAATCGGACTCACGATTCCATGTGTGTTATTGATTTCAGTGATTTTTAACAAACCCATCATTTTAGGACTCAATTGGGTAGACAGTTTTCTTTTAGGAATGACCTTATTGGTAGCGGTGGTGACGTTTGGTAGCGGCAGGACGGGAGTGTTGCAGGGAGCAGTTCACCTACTGCTGTTTGCGACATATATTGTTTCAATCTTTGACTCCGCACCCTAAAGTGTGTGCGAGAAAGCGTACAACAGATCTAATCCACTTCTAGTGTTTTACGGAGCAATTGTTATGGCAACGGCAACAGCGCGGCACATACTTGTTGAATCAGAGGATGAATGCAACCAGATTAAAACGCAGATTGACGAGGGAAGTAGTTTTGAGGCGATGGCCAAAGACCATTCTAAATGTCCTTCCGGTCAACGTGGTGGCGACCTGGGTTCTTTTAGTCCGGGTCAGATGGTGAAAGAATTTGATGAGGTTGTCTTCTCGGGCGAGGTTGGCGTGTTGCACGGCCCGGTGCACACCCAGTTTGGTTACCATCTGTTGGAGATAACGAGTCGCGTGCCATAGTAAGAAGTAAGAAAAATAGCCTGTCTGCACGGCTGTGGAGTCGATGAAGTTGCCTCAAATGCAGACAGGCTGTGAAGTGGCTGCCGCCCTGGCCTCAGCAATCAACCGCTCCATGACAACGCGATATCCGTAGCAAAAGTGGGCAAAAATTGTTCGGTAGGCGAAGGTACCCCGAAGCGTTTAAAGAAGATGCGAAGTAGGTTATTCTGTTAATAGGCCAGAAATGCGTACCCGCGCTATTTTTTTTGTTCAAAGGAAGTTTATTTGATGAAAAAACACACTCGCAAACTCAATCCGTCGAGACGGCATTTTTTATCCATCAGCGCCGCAAGCATGTTTTCGCTGGCCACGGGCAGCAATTCATACGCGCGAAATCGACGTTCGCGGCGACAATCCCCCTCGGTGCACACGGAGAAGCGAGGGAATCCACCGGTGGTGGTTGGTGAAAATGGGTATCGGTTCGAAGTAGAACACAATTGGCCGAAACTTCCTGATAAGTATTCCTGGCAAACCACCCACAACGTAGCGGTCGACCGTGCAGGAAATCTTTACGTGATTCATGAGGGAAAACGCGAACTCGTGGATCATCCGGCAATATTTGTTTTCGATCCCCAGGGGCGATACTTACGAAGCTTTGGTAGTGAATTTCAAGGCGGAGGACATGGCTTGGAAATCCGTGAGGAACCGGGCGGCGAATTTCTTTATATCACGGGATATCAGCACCTAAAAAACTTTGCCAAATACGATCTGCACGGAGAGCGAGTGTGGATGAAGCGGGCACCGATGGAATCAGGAATGTATGCAGAAGGAGAGCACCAGGCGACCACGGGCGCTTGGGGACGAAACCGGTTTATGCCGACAAATTTTGCGTTTCTTCCGGATGGTGGGTTTATGGTTGCGGACGGTTATGGCGCATTTGCAATTCACCGGTATGACGCAGAGGGAAAGTGGCTCTCCGTTTTTGGTACACCGGGGAAGGAAGACGGCCAATTTAATTTACCCCACGGGCTCTGGTTGGATGATCGCCAGAATGATCCAGCAATTGTTGTTGCGGATCGTGTAAATGGACGGCTTCAATGGTTTAGCCTCGATGGGCAACACAAGGAAACACTCGGCGGATTTATGCTTCCGGCCAACTGCGATATCTATAAAGACGAGTTATTAGTTCCCGACTTGAGTGCGCGGATTACGCTACTCGATGCCGAGAATCGGCCCGTTGCCCAGCTTGGTGAGGATGCCAAGTGGCGTGAAGAGGTATTAAAGGATGGCATGGCCTTGCGATCGCGTCCCAACGATTGGAAAGATGGACGTTTCCTTCATCCACACGATGCGTGCTACGATAAAGACGGTAATATTTTTGTTGCTGAGTGGGTGGCACCAGGAAGGATTACCCGTTTGGTGAGGCGGGCATAGAGACAAAAAACGAATCGCGACGACGCTTATCGCGATAAACGCTGGTCGACATCAAAGTTCTCCGTCGATTCAAGGCCTTCGCCATAACGACGATAGAACTCGTTTCGAAACAGGACATCTGGGTCATATTTGTGCTTCAGTTTGAAGAAGGCCTTGGACTGCGGATAGGCCCTGCGGAACTGTTCGGGCGTGGCATGCAGTCGATACGGTAGGTAGTAGGTGCCCTCGTTAGTCAATGCAGCGTTGATGATTTCGCGGGTCATCGCTGCCATCGTAGATTCAGCACGAACGCTTATCTTCTGGTTGAAGAGCATTACGAAGGCGAACATCGGCTCATCCGCATAGCGCAGAAACGTAGCGCGATCCGTATCGACATGTCGCACGGTAACGTTCAGTAGATCCGCATTATGTTTTCGTACGATTTGGCGGAGAGACCGCACAAATGATGCCACATTTTGTTGTGGGACAAAGTACTCGTGCAAGATGTCTGTCGAGTCGGACGAACAGTTTTTCGAATATTTCAACCCCCTCGTTGAGCAACTGGTTGCGTGAGAAAATGCGATCTCGCAAATGCGGCTGGAGTTTGGTCTCTGCATTCCAGCGTAGTGTTTTACCGAAGTCACTTCCGACGGATCCGCGAAAGAGGCTGCGTCGCAGTGACTGCATGCGGGGATCGACAAGCGGTGGGATGGACACTGCGGGGTCTGGATCAACCCGAAAGACCGTGATAATGACCTCGTCGAGCAGGGTATCGGGGGCGATGCTCATCCGCGCATAAGCCATTGAAAACTGCTCCTGTGCAGCGCGGTCGAACGTGGATAAAGCTTTGTCCGCTGGTACGAGAAACTGCTCGAGTTGATAGCGCTCGTTGGGAACGACTTGCAGGTCAACGTCGAGGATGACGCCAAAAAGGCCATAGCCTCCCAGCGCTAATGAAAATAACTCTGCGTTCTCGTTTCGACTACAGCGCACAATGATGCCATCTGCCTTCATGAGGCGAAAACCGAGTACAGAAGATGCGATGGGAGGGCGACCGTATTGCCAGCCATGACAATTCACGCTGATCGATCCTCCGACGGTGAAGGAATCGTTGGATTGCATGATCGCCACCGAACGACCGAAAGGATTGAGGTATTTTAAAATGTCGTTCCAGCGGGCGCCTGCCTGCACATGGAGGATGTTGTGTTGCTCGTCAAGTTGCATGGCATTAAACGGGAGCATGTCGATGACGACACCACGGGGGTACATGGTATGGCCCCCCATGCTGTGTCGTGCCCCCGCGATGGAAACTGGCAGACCGTCACGCCTTGCCTGATGCAGGATCTCCGACAGTTGGGCCTCGGCGGCTGCTTTGTCCTGAGGAACCGACCAAGTCTTGCTAATCAGCGTCTCGTTGAGCCGACTGACATCGTTCATGATCCCTGGTTCGAGCACGGTTGGCGTAGGTGTGTTGGTATCGCGCCAGGCGGTACTTAAAAGATGCAGCGCGGGCCGGATGAACAGCGCGAGCAGCACGCCGATGCACACCACCATCCATAGCCAGCGCATTCGGCCAAATACGATGATCACAATCGCCCTTTCATGACGGCATGGTCGATATTTCCACTCCCACGGTACGTGGCATGACAGGGACGGCAACATACTGTCGCAGAATGGGTTTCACCAGGGAGAATCCCCTGCCCCCTAAGGCACTCTTCGTTGTTAGGCGATGATCTCGTTAACAATACGTCCGTGCACATCGGTGAGTCGCATGTCACGACCACTAAAGCGGAAGGTGAGTTTTTCGTGGTCGATGCCTAAAAGGTGCAGGAGTGTGGCGTGGAGGTCATGGATTTCCAGTTTATTTTCCACCACCTTGTAGCCGAAGTCATCGGTGGCGCCATAGGTTGTTCCCCCACGAATTCCACCCCCTGCCATCCAAACGGTAAAGCCAAATGGATTGTGATCCCGGCCATCGGTACCCTGTGCAAATGGAGTCCGCCCGAATTCACCGGCCCAGAGGATCAGCGTCTCGTCCAGAAGGCCACGCGCTTCTAAATCCGTGATGAGTGCTGAAATAGGCTGGTCGACGGCCAAAGCGTTTTTGGTATGCCCCTCTTTTAACCCGCTGTGTTGATCCCAGCGATCGCCATTGCCGTCGGTGCAGGTCAGTTCAATAAAGCGGACTCCACGCTCGACAAGTCGACGTGCTAGAAGGCAGATCCGTCCGTACCGACGCGTATTCGCAAAAGGTGCATCGAGGCCATACATTTCCTGTGTGGCCTTTGTTTCTCCACTGAGGTCGGCAAGATCCGGAACCGCCGTTTGCATGCGGGCTGCCATTTCATAATTTGCGATCGCCGCCTCGAGCGCGTCAGTGTCCCCGGATTGATCGCGATATTTTTCATCGAGTTCTCGAATCAGCCGTAATTTATGACGCTGTAAGGCAATATTCTTTGAGTGCGTAGGAATATTGGCGACCGGAGAGGCGCCAGGTTGGAAGATAGATGCCTGATAGGTGGCAGGGAGATAGCCGCTGTTGAAGTTGTCTAATCCACCAGGAGGTGTGAGTCCGCCGTTGAGTACAATAAATCCCGGGAGGTTTCGGCATTCACTGCCTAGGGCGTAGGTTACCCAGGATCCGGTACTGGGTCGCCCCTGAATGCCATGTCCCGTATGCAGGAAATAATTGGCAAACGTATGCTCCGAAAACTTGGAAGTCATGGAGCGCACAAACGCCATTTTATCAACATGTTGAGAAATGTGGGGGAAGAGTGCGCTGACGGGAATGCCACTCTCCCCATGTTCTTTAAATGGCCAGAGACTTTTTAATGTCAGGCCCATATTGTTGAATTGCAGCGTTTTTTTATCGATGTCCAGAGGAAATGGTTTGCCGTGCTCTTTGTCGAGAGTCGGTTTTGGATCAAAGGAGTCGACTTGGCTCGGTCCGCCATCCATGTAGAGGAAAATGATATTGCGTGCCCGCGGTGGGAAGTGTGGATCGCGTGGCGCAAAGGGTGTGGGGAGATTTTCTGCAGCCGAGAGATTGGGGCATTGTTCCGCCAGCAGCGCCGCCGCAGCCAATGCGCCAAATCCGGTTGCCGTGCGACGCAACATGCTTCGTCGACTCGTCGGCGTGGCAGCTATTTTATTACAGGGGTACACCAAGCAATCTCCAGAGCGTTTCTCTTATGATAGCCTCAGTTACGGCAGGTAGATAAATTCTTTAGTATTTAGCAGTACATGTGCATAATCCGCCCATAATTCTTCGCTTTTAGGCCAGTCCGTTTCTTCTAGGTTCCGCTCAGATGCCAGTGTCGTGAGGAAATCCATGGCTGCATGCAGTTCCTCATTTGTGGGAGGGCGTGAAAAGGCATCTCGGTAAAGACTCGTGATAATAGCAGCAGGCGATTGCCCCGCGGTGGCAATCGCTTTCTGTGCCCAGAAATGTGCCTGCTCGATCACAAAAGGATCATTCAATAGGGCGAGGGGCTGTGCGGGAACATTCGAATTATTGCGACGGCCTACCGGTCCGAGTGGGATAGGAGTGTCGAATACGAGCATCCAGGGGGAGAGGAAATTCCTGCGGACTGAGAGATAGATACTTCGGCGTCCATCTCCGTCGAGTGGTCCACTGGCGGGTCGGCCTCTGCCGCTGGTAAATTTTGTCAAGTGAATCGGAATGCTGCGACCACCGACGGTCGGATCGAGTTTTCCACTCACAGTAAGGATTGCGTCTCGGATTATTTCTCCTTCCATTCGTCGCATGGGCATGTGGGACAAGAAAATATTTTCAGGATCCATGTCGATGTCGTTCTCGCTGGAGGGGCGACTCTGTTGCCGAAACGTTCGACTGGTAACGATTTTGTAGATCAGTTCCTTGATGCTCCAATGCTTGTTAGTGAAATCAATCGCTAGATAATCCAGAAGTTCGGGATGTGAGGGTCGGCTGCCAAGGTGTCCAAAATTGTCGACGGTCTTGACAATCCCCTTGCCAAACAGGTGGTGCCAGACACGATTGACAATCACACGGCTCAGCAACGGATTGTTGGTGGGGTTGGCGAGGGATCGTGCCAATTGGAGGCGACCACTGCCGGTTAATTCTGGGTCGGCCGAATGATTCCCCAACGCTTCTAAGTTACGACGAGGAACCAATTCGCCCGGATTCTTTGCAGATCCGCGAATTAAGACGTTTTCATTCTCGGCATCGCCATCCCAGATCGCTAACGCGGTTCGCGAGTGGGTGCGTACATCTTCAAGGAGTCTGTCTTCATGGTCGCAGTAATCAAGCAGAACGGATTGAACCGGGCCGGTAAGGTTTTCGGTAATGTGTGGGTGCGCCATGGCCCAGTTTGCCAGGGCGAGCTCCAGAGGGTTATGGTGTTCAGACGTTTTACCAAAGAGTGTATTTTGGAGACCGCTGAGGGTCATGTTTACATACTGTTCAACGCAATCTTTGAAGGTGTTGCCGCCTTTCGCATTGACAGCCAACGCAATCGATTGCCCGACGGGCTCTAATGCCGGTGGCTCCTCGCCGGTTGCAATCATTCGCAGTTCGAATGGCTTTGCCGCTACCGGTACAAATTCAATGTGCGCTCTTTCACCCGTATAACGAGGAGTCTTGAATGTGACCCATTCCCAATCCGCCCCAGTGTCTAGTTTTTGCACGAGATCATTGTGGAGTGGTCCTTTGATCATGCGATGGGAGGCGACTACAATCTGCAATCCTGCAGTTCCCCGTACGAGGCAATGGACGGCGTGATCTAGTTCGAAAGTGTCGGTTTTAAGTGTACGGCCTGGTCGATTGAGATTTTCTAGAAATCCCTGATCTTTTTGGGTGCCTCGCGTCAATGCGAGTGTCGGCCACCGGAGGTCATGCTGTGCCGCGGGATGAATGGCAATTTGTAATTGTGGCGATCCTTGCCGTTCCGCGATCCAAAGTTCACCTGGCACCCGAGGGCGATCACCAAAAGCAAATCCATCCTGCCGTAATTGCTTTGCGCCGGTATAGTCAAAAACAAAGCGATTGCTATTCTGCGCTAAATGTGTTGCGTTCGCTTGTTGGATCTTTTCCAGGCTGCTTTTCCAATATGCATCGCGTTTATCAGTCGGGACAGCAGCCACCTTGGCAATGACGTACAGCGGATGGCTAGGGTCATTTTTGGCGTCATAGAGAATTTTGTTCCATCCGACCGGATCCGAGGAGGACTCGGGCGTCAGTAACCCCGCGAGCAACTCTGTTGAAATACGCTTCTTATTTGTTTGCCAGTCAGCCTGCAGTCGCTCTGTCACGTCCGCAAAAAGGTTTTTTCGGTTCGCCCATATTTTTTCAGCAATCCGTTGGTTATCAATCATCGTATCGAAGCGTACTTGACGATAAGACGAGCTTTGCAGGTAGCCCGCAAGTGCGTAATAATCATGGCTCGAAATAGCGTCAAACTTGTGGTCGTGGCAACGAGCGCACGCGATCGTTAGTCCAAGAAATGCACGACCAAATACGTCGATCTGGTTATCGATCCGCTCCATTTCATCGGCGCGGATGTCGGTGGGGGAATGAATCCAATCGCCCAGATACCAGAATCCCGTTCCCAAAATAGATTCATTGGCAGAATTATTCTCGTCTGTACGTGGATGGGGGAGAAGATCGCCGGCAACGTGTTCAATAAAAAACTCATTGAAGGGTAAATCGGCATTGAAGGCGCGGATGACATAGTCTCGATAGTGCCATGGATTCGGTGTGGTATGGTCATATTCGTGTCCCCTCGATTCGGCGTAGCGTACCAAGTCAAGCCAGTGACGTCCCCACCGTTCACCGAAGTGAGGAGAATCTAACAACTGTGTGGCAAGTGCGGCGATTGCTTCGTTATCGTCGCGCGGGTCCGAGAGGAAGGCATCTAGCTGGTCGGGAGTAGGTGGGAGTCCAATGATGGCAAAATAGAGTCTCCTTGCGAGCGTGTGGCGATCTGCATCGGGGGCATTTTTTAGATCAATCTTTTCACGTGCATGGGCGATAAAATCATCGATCGCGTTACGACTCCAAGCAGGATCCGTAGCGTTTGGTAAAGTGGGCATGGCGAGTGGTTGCCAGCACCAGTGGTTTTCTTTGCGTTTTGCCAGGGGAAAGGGTTCGGTAATCGGCTCGATATCTTCCGTAGGTCCAAACCATGGTGCACCAGATTCAATCCATCGTGCTAAGATAGCCACCTCTGCATCGGGCATCTTGGTGTCGGGAGGCATTTCCAAATCCTCCCAGTTGGCGGCTTTGATCAAGAGGCTTGCGTCCGCATCCTCAGGGATCATGGCAGGTCCGGTATCGCCACCACGTAAAATTGCCTTACGAGAGGTTAATAACAGCCCTCCTGCCGGTTCGGCTTCCTCGCGTACACCCGTGGGCCCGTGGCAGGCATAGCATCGCGCTTCGAGCAGCGGGAGAACCTTTTGTTGGAAGAAAGCACGAGTCCCAGGTTCGCTTATTGCCTTCTCTGCACGAACGACTCCCGGTCGGCAGCAAACCATCACAACGATAGGCAAAACCATCGAAATACGAGGCGGAAATCTGAGTAAAGCATGCATTGTTTTATTTTAACCTGGATTCCCCAGGGAGGTAAACAACACCTCTATCGTCGAGAACCGTAAATCCGGGTGATTGCGAACGCGTGGGAACGGGTTTTATACTGGCACGCAACAGATCGTTGCCAGTCATCAAAAAGGCACAGATGAACTACTTCTTCATAACCATCCTATCGACTTTGTTATTTGTAGCCTGCGCTGCCAACGGCAAGCTGGCCGATGGTGATGAACAACTGTTTGAATTCCCCCCTTCCCTTCTTCATTGGAAGGCCCATCCGGAGAATCCTATTTTTAGCGGCGGCGGTCCCGGAGCGTGGGATGAGCAAATTCGCGAGCGCGGTTACATTCTCCGAGAAGGCGACAAATGGCACTTCTGGTATACGGGCTATAATCTTGGGCAGACCGATCTAAGACGTTTGGGATATGCCACCAGTCGAGATGGGGTGCATTGGCAGAGACAAAGCACGGCCCCTTTACTGGAAGATAAATGGGTTGAGGATGTGCATGTTGTGGGGCACAACGGAAAGTACATTATGGTTGCCGAAGGAAGAGGCGATTTAGCGCATAGTTTAATCTCTAACGATGGAGTGAAGTGGACAGATTATCGTAAGTTGGATGTGCGGAAAAAAAATGGCGAGCCTATTGACGATGGTCCGTATGGAACACCAACACTTTTTATCGACAAAGGGGTGTGGTACTTGTTTTACGAACGCGGTGATCGTGGTGTATGGCTCGCCACATCAAAAGACAGAAAAGTCTGGACGAACGTCGAGGATGAACCCGTAATTAAACTGGGCCCAGATGCTTACGACCGCTACGCTATTGCCCTCAATCAGATTATAAAAATCGATGGTCGCTATTACGCGGTCTATCATGCAAACGCCGATCCCAAGTGGCGGGGTGATTGGAGAATGTGTCTTGCAGTCTCAGACGATCTTCGCCACTGGCATAAATATCCGAAGAATCCAATCCTTGAAGGCGATTTCTCTAGCGGTCAGCTTGTGCCCGATGGAGAGAGCTATCGTCTTTATACGCCCCATCCACAATTGCGTTTATTTTACCCCGTTCTTACGACAAGTAGTAAAGTTCAATAATGATTCATTTTACGCGGATGATTAGTGGTGCAGCATGAATGGAATTTTAGCAATCGGATTAATCGTGTGTACGACAGTAGATAAAACCTCAGAATATTTAGAACGCGGAATGAATGCTTTTCGCGGAGGACAAGTTCAAGAATCACTCATACAGTTTGATCGAGCGGTTGAAATCGACCCACGGATTGAGCCCTATCTGTGGCAGCGCGGAATAAGCCAATACTGCTTAGGTGAGTACGAATCCGGAAAGCAGCAGTTTGAAATACATAAAACAGTCAATCCAAACGATGTTGAAAATGCAGCGTGGCACTATTTGTGCGTGGGAAAGCTCAAAGGCAAAGCTGCCGCCAAAAAAAGTCTGATTGCAATCAACACGGATCACGACCGACGGGTGCCGATGAAAGAGATTTGTCAATATCTTGCCGGCAATGCGGATGAAAGCGACATTTTACGAGCTGCGGAAAAAGCCGATACACCGCAGGCCCGTATGTATGCGCATCTGTATTTAGGGCTCTGTAGTGAAATTAATGGCGAAAAACCGAAGATGATTCGTCACTTAAAAGCCGCGTCAGCGCAAATGCTGACTCATTCCTATATGAGGGACGCCGCGCGGGTTTATCTTCAGCAGACACAGAAACGTGAGAATCAGATTAGTGATAAAACAAATAGAATTAAAAATGGAACGCAAGATGAAAAATAAAATGATGAAGATGGTTTTGACAACATTGTGCATGGTTGGCTGTTGCGGTGTGCTGCTGTCGATGGTGGCAGCGGCAAACGATAAACAGAGTTGGACACCGCTTTTTGATGGAGATACCCTTTCCGGCTGGGAACAGCGTAACGGAACGGCGCATTACCGTATTGAGGATGGTGTGATAATAGGAAAAACGACCGATGGAAGCCCAAATTCCTTTCTATGCACCACAAAGCATTATGGCGACTTTGTCCTTGAATTTGATGTGAAATGCGATCCACATCTGAATTCAGGGGTGCAAATTCGCTCCAAATCAAAGGAAGACTCGGGTCGCGTTTACGGTCCGCAGGTTGAGATTGAATCCACCGCAGCGGGCGGTTTATCGGGTTACGTCTACGGTGAGGCTACGGGTCGCGGCTGGTTGACGCCGGAATCGGTGCGCAAGCGCCATCAGCATTTTGATGACGCGGGTTGGAATCACTATCGTATTCGCGCACAAGGACCCATTATCGAGACGTGGATCAACGGACAGAAAATCGGCACACTCGATGACCAAAAGGCGGTGGAAAGCCACCCCGAAGGCTTTATTGGACTTCAGGTCCATGGGATTGGGCGCGGCCAGGGTCCGTACGAGGTCCAATGGCGAAATATCCGAATACAGCCACTCTAATTGCTCTAAGAAATAAATCTTACGGGGAGATGATTTGCATGCGAATAAAAATGATCCTAATCGTCTTGAGTTTGTCGCTCACGTTGGTTGGCTGCCATTCAGGAGAACCGCCGGATTCAAAAGAGACAGCGAATCAAGGAACGATCGGCGTATCCTTAATGACACTGACCAATCCTTTCTTTAAGGTCATTGGAGATACGATTGCCGAAAAAGCAGCGACACAGGGTTATGATGTGATGGTGGTTGGCGCAGACGAAGACGCTGCAAAACAATCCGCACAAGTCAACGATTTTATTGTGAGCGGGGTTGCTGCGATTGTGCTGGCACCCTACGACTCACGCGCTATTGGTCCCGCGATTGCAGCGGCGACGTCGGCGGGAATACCGGTGTTTACGGTAGACAATGGATGCTTAGCGGAAGGTTGTAACGTGACATGCCATGTGGCCACTGATAATGAGATGGGTGGCCGACAGGCAGGAGAAGCCATTCTCGAAGCACTTGACGGCCGAGGTGGTCCTGTTGCTATTCTCGATCACAAAGTTACCGAATCCTGTTTATTGCGCGTTAAGGGCTTTAAAGAAATTATAGAGCGCTCCAATAAGACAGCAGACAATCCCGTTGCGATCGTCAGTGAGTTACCGTCCGGCGGCAACCGTGCTACGGGACATCGGGCGACCAAAGATATACTGCAAGCCCATAGTGATCTTGTTGGACTCTTTGCAATCAACGATCCGTCGGCGCTTGGTGCCTGCGCTGCATTGGAGGAGGACGGCAAACAAGATCAAGTGGTCGTCATCGGCTTCGATGGCCAACCGGAAGGCAAGAAAGCTATCCTGGCCGGAAGGATCTATGCCGACCCAATTCAATTTCCTGACCGGATGGCCAAAAAAACGGTAGAGATGATTCTGGCGTACTTTAATGGGCAGGAGGTGCCCGCAGAGATTTTAATTCCAACAGAAATCTATCGACAAAGCGACGCCAAATCAGATCGATCGATTCAGTAATCACACTGTTTGAGTAAATAGAAGACGTTATGGAAGCAATCCTCAATTTTAAGCAGGAACTGACAGGTGCCTTCGGGCAACCGATTGCGGAAAATCCGACGCAGGCAATGATAGAAGCCGCCTACCGCCACCATAAACTCGACTGGCGCTATCTGACAATTGAAGTTGCCCCGGAAGGATTGGCCGATGCCGTTGCGGGTGCCAAGGCGATGGGATTCGTTGGCTTTAATTGCACCATTCCCCATAAAGTCTCGGTGATCCCCTATTTGGATGGCTTGGGAGATTCGGCGGCATTGATGGGGGCTGTCAACTGTGTTGTGTGTCGCGAGGGAAAGTGGATTGGCGAAAATACCGATGGGAAAGGTTTTTTAGAAAGTCTGTGCCGACGGTTCGACCCGAAAGGAAAACGGGTGGTGATATTCGGCGCCGGTGGTGCTGCCCGCGCCATAAGTGTTGAGTTAGCCCTGGCTGGCGTGAAGGGAATCACCATCGTGAATCGAACCGCAGCACGAGGACAAGAACTTGCAGATCTTCTTGCGACAAAAGTGAATGACTGTGTTGAAGTTGAACTGGAAATTGAATTTATTCATTGGCCGAAGGAGTATGCAGTTCCAGCCCACGCGGAACTCGTAATCAATGCGACCTCTATCGGTCTCTTTCCTCAGCTGGATGCTACATTGCCTATCTCTAACGAGTCCATTGCCCCGCATATGTTTGTCGCTGATGTCATCCCGAATCCTCCGCAAACTCTTTTTGTCAAAACAGCCCGCAATCGTGGGTGCGAGGTCATTGATGGACTCGAGATGCTTGTCGCGCAGGGCGTTATTGGTATCCGGCATTGGGCCGGGATTGATGCGGATACAGTGGTGATGCGGCAGGCGTTGGAAAGCGTGTTTAAATCGTAGGTGTTCGCTGATTGTGATATGGATTGAACGCACCCTGTTTCTGGAAAATCGGAATGGATGATCATTCCAAATTTGGCGATTCCCCGCTTTTGCAGATGCGGGGAATATCGAAAGCCTATCCAGGCGTTCAAGCCCTTGACGGTGTTGATCTCGATTTGTGTAAGGGTGAAATACTGGGATTGGTTGGGGAAAATGGTGCTGGTAAAAGTACGTTGATTAAGATTATCGCAGGCGCACTGCCACCGGACAGGGGAACGATCCGGATTGACGGTGAGGACGTCATTCTCGATTCACCTCGTACAGCGCGCAAATATGGCATTGCGATCATTCATCAAGAAATGAGTCTCATTCCGACGCTTCGAGTTTGGGAGAATATCTTTCTATCGCGTCATGGGTGGGTACACCGGCAAGAAGAGAGGCGCGAAGCAGCACGTCTGGTCGGCTTGATGGGTCTCGAAATCAACCCAAATGCCTACTGTAAGCAGCTTTCGGTGGGTGAGCAGCAAGCCGTAGAGATCGCGACCGCAATCCGGGTCCAGTCGAATATTTTGGTTCTCGATGAACCAACAGCCTCCCTGTCGAAGCGTGAAGTCGCACGACTCCACGAACTTTTAACTCGATTACGCAAGCAGGGAATTGCAATCATTTATATCAGTCACCGACTCGAAGAGATTACGGAGCTATGCGATCGTGTTCAGGTGCTGAAGGATGGCTGCACACAGGAAGTTTATTGTGGAGCCTCGATCATCCGAGAGGATTTGATTCAATCGATGATCGGAAAACGTTTAGTGGGAGAATTTCCGCCGCGCGCACCATCGCCTGGGTCAACCCGTCTCAAACTTATCGAATTGAGTCGGCGGGGCTTCGTTCGGGATATTTCGTTGCATGTACGTCGGGGCGAAATATTGGGTATTACGGGCTTGGTTGGATCAGGTCGGAGCGAATTATTGCGTTTGATATGTGGTGCCGATCAACCAACGAGCGGAATGATGAAAATAGATGAGATGCCGGTTCGATTGAACAACCCGCGCGAAGCGCTAGCGGCCGGCGTTTGTTTATTGCCCGAAGATCGTAAGTCCGCGGGATTGTTTCTCGGTCGTAGCACGATGGAAAACTTCTCTATGCCAAACCTGTCCTATTTCTCAAGTGCGGGTTTTCTTAATAGGAATAAAGAGTCGAAGGCGTTTGCGAAGTATGTAAAGTTGATGAAGTTGCCTCTTCACTGCGCAGGCCGCATGAGCAATACACTATCGGGTGGTAATCAGCAGAAGCTGCTCTTTGCACGTTGGCTTTTCCGGCAATGTGATATCATACTGCTCGATGAACCAACGCGTGGAATTGATATTGCTGCGCGTTATGAGATTTATCAACTCGTCAGGACACTGATCGACGAAGGCAAATCAATTGTGATGGTCAGTTCAGACTTGGCTGAAGTGATTGGAATGGCGAATCGAATACTTGTTATGCGGGATGGTGCGGTCGCGGGCGAGTTAGACAATTCAAACAATGTGAGCCAAAGTGATGTCCTTGCTTTGGCCTATGGGGCAACGGATGCGACTAAACATTGAAAAACTGGCGAAGCATGTATTCGTGGAATACAGCATGCTGTTTGTTCTATTCGGATTGTGCATATTCTTTGCCATTGCCACACTTGAAACCCAAATACCCACCGGTCAACCAGCAGCCGATCAGTTAGCACCAATTATCCGGGAGGCGATTCAAAAGGATGGCAAGATTGTGCTCATCGCCGGGTTATCCACTGATGATAAGGATTTCATCGACGCTATCGATAAACAGCCGGGCATTCCCGAAAATCGTATGACGCGGATTATCGGAGAGTCTCCACGTCGTGTGCGGCAGAAATTAGAAGGAATGGTGGCGCGGGGAGACATTCCTGCCGGGATTATTTGTACACGTTCGATTTCCCATTGGTCCCTGCTTCAGAATCGCGACAAAATATTTAATGGTCTTGGAAATATACCGCTGCTGCTCCCGCGGGAGAGGACGACTTCAAATTTTCTTAAACCGGCCAATTTAAAAAATGTTGCAGGACAATCGGCAGTATTTGCGATCATCGCGATAGGCATGACACTGGTTATCATTACGGGAGGCATTGATTTATCGGTCGGGAGTTTGGTGGCACTCTCGGCGGTAACCTGCGCAATGACGATTCGCGATCTTTGTGGAGGGGTGGGTGCGGACTGGGGCGGCATTCTAATCGGAGTCGCTGCCGCTGTTTTAGTCTGTGCAATTGTCGGTTTCCTGTCGGGTATTATGGTCACGGGGTTCGGAATGCCACCGTTCATTGTGACCCTCGCCACCATGTCCATTGCCCGCGGTCTCGCGCAGATATTGGCTGAAGGTCAGTCCGTTTATCAGGTCCCGGTTGATTTTTCATGGCTGGCGGTCGGTAAACCGATTGGAATTCCTAATGAAGTGATTGTGATGATTGTGCTCTATATTGGAGCACACGTGCTCATGACAAAAACCACACTTGGAAGATGGTTTTATGCTGTTGGCAGTAATCGGGAGGCGGCGCGGCTCTCGGGAGTGCCCGTGGCGCTTGTGTTGATGATTGCCTACGTCGCTTCTGGGGCGTTGGCGGGAGTCGGGGGCGTATTAGAGGCCTCTCGACTCCAAAGTGGATCACCACTTTATGGTGGGATGTATGAGTTGTATGTGATTACAGCGGTGGTTGTCGGGGGCACGAGCCTTTCGGGTGGTGACGGAAAGATTCTCGGAACACTTTACGGAGCGTTGGCGATCGCAGTGATTCGAAATGGAATGAACTTAATGAATATCGAAAGCTATACCCAGGGAGTTGTAATGGGGGTCCTAATCCTCGTTGCGGTGTTCATCGATAGTCTGAAACGCGGCCATGTCGTTTTGTGGTTACGACGCTTGTTCATTAGGCCCACTTAGAGAATCACATTTATCAAGCCAATAGAATTCAAATACGGGTTAATTCGCTATGAAAGTAAGACAAAAAATTGTTGTAATGGTTGTGCTGGGGATGGCCTGGGTGCTGAATAGTGGCGGTACGCCCGCCGCGGATTGGGTGCCAATCAATAAAAAACTGATAAGCGTCGAAGACAATCTGCGTGTGCAGGAATGGAAATATCAGACGATTACACCAGAAGGATTCACCGTTACGATTGTTAAATCAGTGCTCCATGGTGGAAAACAAGAAGGGGTGGATATTGTCACCCTGGACAATGGACGCATGACGATCGTCGTGGTTCCGACGCGAGGGATGAGTATTCTGGGCGTGACCATGGGAAGATTACGACTGGGGTGGGATTCTCCGGTGCGTGAGGTGGTCCATCCGGCTCATATTAATCTCCATGATCGCGATGGGTTGGGATGGCTCGATGGATTTAATGAATGGCTCGTGAGGTGCGGACTCGAATTCGCAGGACACCCCGGAACGGATGTCTTTCGAGACAATACCGGGGCCGAATCAAAACAGAAATTAACACTGCATGGAAAAATTGGTAACATTCCTGCTTCCGAAGTAGAGGTCTCAGTGGATAGGGAACCCCCTCATCAGATACGTTTACGGGGCCGCGTGGATGAGCGGAGTTTTTATGGTGCAGCGCTTGAATTAGCGACGGAAATAACGACAAACCCTGGCAGTCCAACTTTCACAATTAATGATCGGGTCACCAATCGAGGGGCAAAGCCGCAGGAATACGAGATAATCTATCACGCAAATTTTGGGCCCCCAATCCTGGAATCGGGTGCATCGGTGAAGATTCCTTTGCGTCGCCTGCAGCCGATGAATGACGTGGCAGGAAAAGCACTTGAAACGTTTAATGTGATCACCGGACCGTTAGCAGGTCAAAAGGAAAATGTATTTCTTATCGAGCCGCTTTCAGATCCAGACGGTGATACGACCATCCTGATTCAAAACGCTGATAAAACGTTGGGTTGTTCCATGCATTATCCGATTCACCGCCTGCCCTACCTTACAATCTGGAAGAACCTCGCCTTAGAGCGCAGTGGATATGTCATGGGCGTCGAGCCGGGAACCAATTATCCGTTCAATCGCCGAGTGGAGCGACAATCTGGTCGCCTGAAAATGCTTGATCCGGGTGAAACAAAGGCATTTGAGTTATCTTATACCTTGCACGATAATCCTGAATCTATTCTTCAAGTAACAGAAGAAATACGCAATCTGAATGAGGGGTTCACGCCGACGCTTATCACCAGTCCGCCCTCAATTGATTAAGATTGTGTGTTCACTGATAACAATGCGTACGATGGCACCCAGCGCAAAACAGTAAAGGACGGAAGAATGCCACCACGTCGTTATCTACTATTGGAGGCGAACAATCATCAGTTGCAGTCCCTTCCACCCAAGGTGGCGATTCTTCCCTGGGGGGCGACCGAATCCCATAATTATCATCTGCCGTATGGCACGGATATATTAGAAGCAAGCACGCTCGCAGAACGGGCTGCAGCGATTGCATCGGCTGCAGGCGCGGAGGTGATTGTACTTCCGGTGGTACCGTATGGAAATGACGAACAGCAGTTAGATCAAGCATGTGCAATCAGTATTACCACAATAACTGCACATGCAATTCTAAAGGACATTGTCCGATCGTTGACAAAGCAAGGTATCGACCGGCTGATCCTTGTCAATGGACACGGAGGCAACCACTTCCAACCCTTAATTCGGGATCTACAAGGCGAGTTTGAGATACTGATTGTACTGGCTGATTTTTTCAAAATGGTTCCAGACGATTTTAACGCCGTATTTGACGAACCGGGCGACCATGCGGATGAGTTTGAAACGAGTGTGATGCTCCATTTATTTCCAGGACTTGTAGAAATGGAACACGCGCGGCCGGGAGAAACGATTCCTTTTGATATTGAGGAAATCAAGCAAACTGGGGTGTGGACTCCGAGGCCGTGGTCTGCGGTACATCCAGATACCGGATGCGGAAATCCGAGGCTGGCAACTCAGGAAAAGGGGAAAGTATATTGCGATGCCGTGATCGGTGCCTTGAGCCGATTGATGGTAGGAGTCGCGAAGGCGAAAAAAGGTGCGCTGCCCTACCAGTAGAAGAACAGTGTGCGCGTTATATCTCTAAAAGGGGAAAGAACTGCCCACTCAAAGGCGCACCACGCGGTATCGGGTCGATTCCCTCAAGGAGTGGTTCGTCCGACAGCGATTGGGTTCCATCGAGTATGACGTTAATCACCATAGCACGGCGTGGCCTGTCAGAGCGGTTTCCTTCCGAACCGTGTAAAGTTAATGGGTGGTGGAAGCAGGCTTCGCCTGCCGCAATTTCTATGGGCATCGGCTGGCGAAATTGATCGCGCTGCTCCTGATTCAGGTTACCGGAAATGGCATCGAGCGAGCCTGCAATCTGTGGCATCGGAAGGAGGCTCCAACGATGACTCCCGGGTACGTAATGGAGACACCCATTCTCTTTGTCACAGTCATCCAGCGCAATCCAACAAGTCAGGTGATTCATGGGCCCAGTGCGCGTCCAGTAGGAATAGTCTTGATGCCATGCCACTGAACCACCACAGCGCGCTGGTTTACAAAAAACTTGGTCATGCCAGAACCTCACCCGTCCGCCCAGTATTTGGCTGGCTGGAAGCAGGAAATGGGGATTCCAGAGTGCGTCGTGGAACGCTGCGCTGATTCGCCATGCGCCGAGGGCGTGAAATAAAATTGCACTATCGTCGCCAGATTCGTTGAGATGGTACTCATACCAAAGATGACTACAGGGGTGATGCGGGTCAGAAAGTTTATCTAGTTCCTCGCGAAGCACCCCGACTTGATTTGGATTAAGGATAGGAACGCTCTTCAAATAGCCATTGCGATCGTAGGAATGCAACTGGTCATCGGTCAAGGGAAGCGCAGGTTGCGCATCCGCTTGAAAAAGGTCAGTGAGCGGACGGTGCTTGCGCGAGAGGTCATTCGCAGACATTGGGGTCCTCACTTCGTCGAACTGCGTCACGCAGAGCGTTCAGGCTGGCACCGAGAGATGAATTCATAGCCTTTTTAGCAAAAAATAACATCGACTTCACATGCCAAAAAACCCCTAGGACCAGCGGCCACTAGGGGTTTGACGCTTCAATCAGGAACTATGCGACGGGCTGCGGACAAGACTCCTTGACCGTTTTAATGATCGCCGCTGCCACCTTATAGGGATCTGCATTGGATGCGGGACGCCGATCCTCGAGTCGACCTTTCCAGCCGTCATCAATCGTACCGACCGGAATGCGGATCGAGGCGCCGCGATCGGACACTCCGAAGCTAAATTGATCAATCGCCTGCGTCTCGTGTTCACCAGTTAAACGTTGATCATTGTCAGCGCCATAAACGCTAATATGTCGGTTGACGACATTACTGAACCCGTTGCAAATTTTTGTGAAAACTTCTTCTTCTCCGCATGTTCGCATAAGCCCGTTCGAAAAATTCGCATGCATACCAGATCCATTCCAGTCGAGTTTACCAAGTGGCTTCGGATGCCATTCGATTCCCAAGCCGTATTTCTCGCCACACCGCTCGAGGATATAGCGCGCGATCCATGTTTCATCGCCCGCTCGTTTTGCACTTTTTGCAAATACCTGAAATTCCCATTGTCCGGCAGCCACCTCGGCATTGATTCCCTCAACGTTCACTCCGGCTTCAAGGCAGGCATCGAGATGATCTTCGACGCACTGCCGACCGTGCGCGTTTGCCGCACCAACAGAGCAGTAATACGGCCCCTGGGGACCGGGAAATCCGCCGGCAGGAAAGCCTGGAGGGTTATGGTTTTTTGTGCACCAGAGGAAATATTCCTGCTCGAAGCCAAACCAGAAATCGTCGTCATCGTCTTCGATGGTTGCCCGGCCATTCGATTCGTGGGGGCTAGCATCGGCGTTGAGTACTTCGGTCATGACTAGAAAAGCATTTTTCCGACATGGATCTGGAAAGATTGCGACGGGTTTCAAGAGGCAGTCAGAATCATCGCCGGTCGCTTGCTCGGTGCTACTTCCGTCAAAGGACCACACGGGGCAGTCTTCGAGCGACCCGCCAAAATTATTTTCAACACGTGTTTTCGACCGCAAACTTTGGGTTGGCTTATATCCATCAAGCCAAATGTACTCGAGTTTCGTTTTCGTACTCATGTTCAGCCTCGTGTTAACAATAAAAGGGTTTATATTCGTTGATGTTTCTTCAATCAAAGCAAAACATCAGTGGGTGTGCGCTGTGCGCTGATCCTTGGTGGGGCCGCCCACCTCCGCCCGGCGGGTTCGTCCAATGGCGTCAAACCACTTTTTTTGGATCAATCCCTATCTCAGTCCAAGCAATCGCAGTGCCAAATAAGGTTTATTTCCATTTATCTTAAAAAATGGCGTGAGCTTTACAATCGGTGGCGCGGCATGATTTCTGGTTTGGATGATTTTAGGCCGTAAATGCGCAAATAATAAGCAGTTCAAATCCATCTCATCGGCCCCGTGTGTCGCTGAGTGACTTGAGGAGGTCGGAGCGGCCTTGCGTGAGCGCGTCGATCAATTCACCCACCGTTTGGTAGCGGTCAGCAGCATGTTTACTGAGTGCTTTT
>Ga0209986_10000070_pt1 | contig 85611 bp, 78 predicted proteins | sample BlataG_FD_183168 | JGI IMG/M metagenome (GOLD analysis project Ga0209986, IMG submission 183168) | Deep subsurface microbial communities from Black Sea to uncover new lineages of life (NeLLi) - Black_00105 metaG (SPAdes) (version 2) | ecosystem: Environmental > Aquatic > Marine > Oceanic >...
GCCGGGGCGGCGTTCCACCACAGGAAACCGATACAGGCTCCGGCCGTTGCCGCCGCGATGAGCGCCAGATCCAGCGGGTCGCGAACGTTGTAACAGCCGATCCCGGGCGCCGTGGCGCAGGCGTTGCGGTACTGCCAGAAGGTGATCAGCACGTAGGCGGCACTGACCATGGCCATGCTGCCGGCCGCAAGGCCGTCAAGACCGTCGGTGAAGTTCACCGCATTCGACCAGGCGCTGACCACCACGACGACGAACAACACGAATACCAGCGGGGGCAGCGCCACCGTGGAGATCTCGCGCACATAGGACAGTTGGTTGCTGCCCGGGGTGAGTCCGTCGGCATTGGCGAACTGCAGCACCAGGACCCCGAACAGCAGCGCGGCCGATATCTGGCCGACGGTCTTGGCGGTCTTGTTCAGACCGAGGTTGCGTGAGCGACGGATCTTGATCAGATCGTCGAGGAAACCCACCCCGCCCAGTGCGGTGGCCAAGCCGAGCACCAGCAGTCCGGACGCCGACGGGCCGACCCCGTCCAGGGTCAGGCCGACCAGGTGGGCACCGAAGTACCCGGCCCAGATACCGGCCAGAATCGCCACCCCGCCCATCGACGGGGTGCCGCGTTTGGTCTGGTGGCTCGGCGGGCCGTCCTCGCGGATCTCATGACCGAAACCCTGCCGGGTGAACAACCGGATCAGCGACGGCGTCAGCAGGATCGACACGGCCAGCGCGATACCGACCGCGATGAGGATCTGTCTCACGTCCGCTCCGCCTGTTCGGCCAGCGCATCGGCGAGTGGCCCCAGACCGGCGGCATTGGACGCCTTGACCAGCACCACATCGCCGGCGGCGAGTTCAGCACGCAGCAGCGCCAGCGCGGCGTCGGCATCGGGCACCATGGTCGACTCCGGCCCCCAGGATCCCTCCATCACCGCCCCGTGGTGCATGGCGCTCATAGGCCTCCCGGTTCCGACGACGACGAGCCGACTGATATCTAAGCGCACCGCGAGGCGGCCGACGCGGTCGTGCTCGGTTATCGAGTCCTCGCCCAACTCCGCCATCTCGCCGAGGACCGCCCAACTGCGACTCCCGGACCCGGACCGTGCCATCACCGCCAGCGCCTGCAAGCCGGCCCGCATCGACTCGGGGTTGGCGTTGTAGGCGTCATTGATGATCGTCACCCCATCGGGCCGGGTGCGCACCTCCATCCGGCGCCGGGAGGCCGGAGCCGCGGTCGCCAGCGCAGCCGCCAGCTGCGGCAGGCTCCCGCCGCATTCCAGCGCCACCGCGGCCGCCGACAAGGCGTTGCCCACCTGGTGCTCGCCGTGGACGGCCAGGGCGACGTCCACCTCGCCTCCGGGTGCACACAGCCTGAATCGGGGTCGGGCAAGCTCGTCAAGAACGACGTTCTCCGCCCTGATATCCGCCGCCGGGTTGCATCCCACCGTGACCACTCGTGCGACCGTCCTCGACGACATGGCGGCAACCAGCACATCGTCGGCATTGAGGATCGCCACCCCGGAGGCCGGAACTGCTTCGACCAGTTCACCTTTGGTCAGGGCGATCATCTCCCGGGAACCGAACTCACCGAGGTGAGCGGTACCGACGTTGAGCACGACGGCGATCGACGGAGGAGCGATCGCCGCCAGCGCCGCGATATTGCCGCGGTGCCGCGCCGACATCTCCAGCACCAGGAAGTCGGTGTCCCGGGTAGCCCGCAACACCGTCCAGGGATGGCCGAGTTCATTGTTGAACGACCCCGGCGGGGCCACCACCTCGCCGAGCGGCCGCAGTACCGCGGCGACGAGGTCCTTCGTGGAGGTCTTACCCGAGGATCCGGTGATCCCGACGATCCGCAGACCGCCGGCCACCAACTCGGCGGCGACCACGCCGGCCAGCTTTGCCAGAGCGGCCAGCACCGCCGCCCCAGATCCGTCGGCGTCGTGCTCGAGCACCCCGGCGTGCGCGTCGGCCGCCGCCGCCGGCGGGACGATGATGGCCGGCACCCCGACCGGGCGGGCAGCCAACACCGCCGCCGCCCCGGCCGCCACGGCGGCGGGGGCGAAGTCGTGGCCGTCGGAACGGGCTCCGGGCAGCGCCAGGAACAGCCCGCCGGGCGTGACCGCCCTGGAGTCGAACTCCACGGTTCCGGTGACGCGGGTCGACTCCGCCTCCTCGGCGCCGATATCGGACAGTCGGCCGCCGACGATCTCGGCGATCCGTGCCACCGTCAGGTCGATCACCGGGCCATCCTCTCCAACGCGTGCGCCAGTTCATCGCGGTCGTCGAACGGCCGGGTCTGCCCGCCGCCGGTCTGACCGGTCTCGTGCCCCTTACCGGCGATCACCACCACATCGCCGCGGCGCGCCCAGCCGACCGCGTACTCGATCGCGGCACGCCGATCACCGATCTCGATGACCTCGTGGCCGCTGCGATCACCGGCGCTCGCCGCCGCACCGGCCAGGATGGCCGCCCGGATCGTCGCCGGATCCTCGTCGCGCGGATTATCGTCGGTGATGACCACCAGGTCGGCCAGTTCGGCGGCGACCCGGCCCATCGGCTCCCGTTTACCCGGATCACGGTTACCACCGGCGCCGAGCACCACGGCCAGCCGCCCGTCCGGCCGCCGAAGGGTTTCCAGCACCGCCCGCAGCGCGCCGGGTTTGTGTGCGTAGTCGACGACGGCGAGGAAGTCCTGGCCGCGGTCGATCAACTCGAGGCGGCCGGGCACGGTGGCGCTGCGCAGCCCCGGCGACGCCTGCTCCGGGGAGATACCGATACCGTCCAGCATGGCCAGGGCCAGCAACGCGTTGGCGACGTTGTAGCGGCCGGGCAGCCCGATGCGCAGCCGGTGGTGCACTCCCGCCGGGTCGACTGCGGTGAACTCCTGCAGTCCGCTGTCCAGAACGACGACGTCCTGCACCCCCCAGTCCGCCCGCTGGCCCTGCGCACTGACCGTCACCGGGTCGGCGGCCCGTTGGGACATCCGCCGGCCGGCGTCATCATCGACGCAGACCACCGCGGACCGCGCGTGCACCGGCGAGACGGGGTCGAACAACTTCGCCTTGGCCTCGAAGTAGGCCTCCATGGTGGGGTGGAAGTCCAGGTGGTCACGGGACAGATTGGTGAAACCGCCTATCGCGAAACGGATTCCGTCCACCCTGCCGAGTTCGAGAGCATGACTGGACACCTCCATCACCACGGTGTCCACGCCCCGTTCCACCATCACCGCCAGCAGTGCCTGAAGCGCCGGCGCCTCCGGTGTGGTCAGCGCGCTGGGCACCTCGACCCCGGCGATCCTGACCCCGACGGTTCCGATCATGCCGGCGACCCGACCCGCCGACCGCAGCCCGGACTCGATCAAGTGCGCCGCGGTGGTCTTGCCGGAGGTACCGGTCACGCCCAGCACCACCACCCGATCCGACGGATGGCCGTAGACGTCGGCGGCCAGCGCACCGAGCACTGAACGCGGTGCCGGATGCACCAGCACCGGTACCGGGGCAGGTTCGCCCAGACGTCGGTGGATGGCCGCGGCACCGTCGGCGTCGGTGATGACCGCCACCGCGCCGCCCTCGATCGCCGCGGTGGCGAACTGGGCTCCGTGCGCCGAACCACCGGGCAACGCGGCGAACAGGTCACCCGGCGCCGCCTCCTGGGCCCGCAGTGTGACCCCGCTGATGCGGACATCGGGGACCTCGGCGCCATCCGCCGCAACGGCATTCACCCGCGTCGACAGCGACCGGAGAGACATACCGGGGGTGTTGCGTGGGCGAAGGACACTGGTCACCGCTGGTCACCTCCTCCGCTGCCCGGCCGCAGTCCAGATGACATCGGCTGCCCGATCGGCTAGTCACCCTACCGAGAACTGCGGGCGTCAGGTCACCTGCAGCGTCAGTGGCGGTCCCGGGTCGGGCGAGAGGGGCACGTTCTCGCGCTGCATCAGCCAGGCGGCGATGTTGTGGAACAACGGCGCTGCCGAGTGCCCGGGCGTGCCGTCCGCATTGCGCACCGGTGCGTTCATCATGATCCCGATCACATAGCGCGGATCGTCGACCGGCGCCATCCCGGCGAAGGTGATCCAGTACACGTCGTCGTAGTAGCACCCGCAGGCCGGATTGATCTGCTGGGCGGTGCCGGTCTTACCGGCCACCTGATATCCCTCGACCGCCGCGGCCGGACCAGTGCCCTGCTGTGCGCCCATCGGGTCGCGCTGCACGACGGCCCGGAACATATTGCGAACGGTGCGAGCGGTATCCGGGGAGACCACCTGGATCCCGGACGGCTGTTGCTCCTCCGTGCGGGTTCCATCTGGGGCGATGGTCGCCTTCACGATGCGCGGCGGGATTCGCACACCGTCATTGGCGATGGCCTGGTACATGCCCGTCATCTGCAGCAGGGTCATCGACAGCCCCTGTCCGATAGGCAGATTGGAGAACGTGCTGCCTGACCACTGATCGATGGGCGGGACGATTCCGGCACTCTCCCCCGGGAGCCCGACGTTCGTTCGCTGACCAAGTCCGAATTTGCCGAGCATCTCGTAGAACCGCTGCGGACCTACCCGTTGGGCGAGCATCAGCGTGCCGACGTTGGATGACTTGCCGAATACCCCGGTGGTGGTCAACGGCAGGACGCCATGGCTCCAGGCGTCCTTGATGCTGACACCGCCCATCCCGATCGAACCGGGGACGCTGAGCACCTCGTCGGGGTTGGACTGCCGGTCCTCGATCACCGCCGAGGCGATGACGAGCTTGTTCACCGACCCGGGTTCGAAGGGCGAGGTCACCGGCAGGTTGCCGATCTGCCGGTCGGACTGGCGGCCGATGTCCTGGCTGGGATCGAAGGTGTTGTCATTCGACATCGCGAGCACTTCACCGGTCTTGGCGTCGAGAACCACCGCAGAGACGTCGCGGGCGCCGGAGGCGTTCTTGGCCAGCTGGACCTGCTGCTGGACGTAGAACTGGATGTCATCGTCGAGGGTGAGCTGCACCGTGGATCCGTTGACCGCCCGGTGCCGGTTGCGATAACTACCCGGGATCACCACCCCATCGGAGCCGCGATCGTAGGTGATCGACCCGTCGGACCCGGCCAGCACCGAGTCCATCGAATCCTCCAGGCCGAGCAGCCCGTGACCGTCCCAGTCGATCCCGCCGACCACATTGGCGGCCAGCGATCCGCCGGGGTACTGCCGCAGGTCCTGACGCTCGGCACCCACCTCCGGGAACTTCTTGGTGATCGCGTCGGCGATACCGGGATCCACGGCACGGGCCAGATAGACGAAGGTCTCGTTGCCGCGCAGCTTCTTGAGCACGGTGGCGTAGTCCGGCTTGTTGTCGAGCTTGGCCGCAACCGCTCTGGCGATATCGACGAGCCGCTGGTCAGGATCCGGGGCGCTCGACGACGTCTGCTTGGCCTCGACCAATTCCTTACGGATCTTTGCCGGCTGGAAGGTCAGGGCTCGGGCCTCGGTGGTGAAGGCAAGCTTGTCGAAGTTGCGGTCGACGATGGCCCCTCGGACCGCTTGCTCGACGTCGGTGACCTTCAACTGGCCGGCCGCCTGCGCACGCAGTCCGGCCGCACTGGGCACCTGCAGGTTGAACAGCTGCGCCGCGGCGACCAGCAGTGCCAGCACGATCACCGCATTGCCGACCCGGTAGCGGTAGACGAAGGACGAACGGTCCGGCCCGGTCTCGGTCACTGTCCGGACGCGACGGGCGTTGGCGGCCCGACCATGACCGGCCGGTGCCGGTTGGGCCGGGCCCGGCACAACCCCGGATTTGGCGACCCGGGTACTGCCGGCCCGGCGCTGCCGGCCCGCGGTTGGCCCCGACCCTGGTTTACCGACGCGGCTCAATGGGCCACTCCCACGGAAGCGACCTCAGAAGCAACATCAGTCACAGGAGGCACAAGAGCAACTGTAGGTACCGGGGCTCCCGCTGCTACGGCAGGCGGAATCACCAGCGTGTCGCCGAGCGGTGGCGGAAGCAGTGGCAGGGTCTGCGGACCGGGTGGCGCCGCTCCCGGCAGCGGTGCCGGACCGGGTAGCGCCGCTCCCGGCAACGGCGCGGGACCGGGTAGCGCCACTCCCGGCAGCGGCGCCGGATCGGGTAGCGCCACTCCCGGCAACGGCGCCGGACCGCCGAGCGGGGCGTGCTGGTTGGTGTCGGTGGCCGACGGGACAAGTCCCGGGACTTCCGGAGCGGAACCCGGAAGCCTGCCCGCCAGCGATGGGGGCAGCCGCACCGGCACCTCCCCGGTGGCGCCCGGAGCGAGCAACGACGGGACCGGCGGCGGTTTGGGGGTCGCGGGCTTGGGGCCGGGCGGCAGCAGCTCGGGCAGCTTCGTGTTCAGCGGAGGCGGCGGAACCCCCTCGGCGGGCTTGGGCTGACCGATGACCACCCAGTTGCCGCCCGGATCCTGGACCAGGTGGGCGGTGTCCTTCGACGGGATCATGCCGAGTTCACGGGCCGCGTCGGCCAGGGCGGGTGCCGACTGGGCCTCGAGGACGTCGCGCTCGAGGGCTTCCTTCTGCTGGGTGAGCGCATCGTTGAGTTCACGGGCGTTGCCCAGTTGGTAGGACCGCTGGGCGGCATCGGTGGACAGCCACAGCGTTATTGCCAGTCCGATCGCCAGGGATCCGATGACCAGCACCACAAACGGAATCCTCGCCAGCAACGCCTGGGGCCGCAGTTCGAGAGTCGCGAGTGTGGCCAGCAGCCGCTCCCGCAGCGGCGGCCGGACTACTTTGGGCGCCTTGGCCTTACGTGCCTTGGCTCGCGCCTTGGCCTGGCTGGTGGTCTTGGCGCGGGCCGGGCGATCGGCGGGCCGAGGGGTCGGTGCCGTCTGCGGGCCCGGACGGGGACCGCGTGGCTCATGGGGACGCCGGGTCCGGGTACCGGCTCGCGGGCGGCTGTCGCGTGTCGGGCCGTCACCGGTGCGACGTGTGCGCGTCGCGCCGTCCGAACCGCGTCGGCGGACCGTCGCGGCGGCGTCCGGCGCGGCCTGCTTCCTGGAATCCCCCGCGCGACTGGCCGGCTTTCGGGAAACCTTCATCCGATGTCCTCTCCGTGCGCACGTTCGATGGCCCGCAGCCGAACCGGGGCGCTACGCGGGTTGCGGCCGATCTCACCGGCGTCCGGGCGCTCGGCACCGCGGGTAAGCGTGCCGAACTCCGGTCCGTAGCCGGGCAACTCCACCGGCAAACCTGCCGGCGTCCGCGACGCCGTCGCCGCGGCGAAGGCCGTCTTGACGATCCTGTCCTCGAGTGACTGATAAGCCATCACGACGATGCGACCGCCGGGACGAAGCGCCTCCAGTGCCGCGGGCAGCGCCGCCGTCAGCGATTCGAGTTCGGCATTGACCGCGATCCGTAACGCCTGGAAGGTGCGCTTGGCCGGATGGCCGCCGGTGCGCCGGGCCGGCACCGGAATCGCGTCATAGAGCGTCTCGACGAGTTCGCCGGTGCGGGTGAACGGCCTGTCCACGCGACGTTCGACGATGAAGCCGGCAATCCGGGGGGCGAATTTCTCTTCACCGAAGCGGCGCAGGATATCGGTGAGTCGTCGACGGTCGTAGGTGTTGAGGATCTCGGCAGCGGTGAGTTCGGCGTCCGGGTCCATCCGCATGTCCAGCGGTGCGTCCTTGGCGTAGGAAAAGCCCCGCTCCGGACGGTCCAGTTGCATCGATGACACCCCGAGGTCGAACAGCACCCCGTCCACCGAACCCGTTACCGGAAGACCACTCTCGTGCAAAGCCCCGGCGATGCCGTCATAGCGGGTTCGGACCAGGCGGACGCGGTCGCCGAATCGGGCCAGCCGGCGCCCGGCAATGCCCAGCGCGTCGGGATCGCGATCCAGACCGATCAGGCGCAGGCCGCCGAACCTGTCCAGGAACCGCTCGGAGTGGCCGCCGGCACCCAGCGTGGCATCGACGAGCACCGCGCCCGACCCATCCGGTGCGGTACGAGTCAAGGCCGGGGCGAGCAGTTCTACACAGCGATCCAGCAGTACCGGAATGTGCGGAGCCGCCGGCCGACCTTCAGCGTCCTGTCCGGCCACCAGACAACCTCCGGCTCGGGTGGACGCCCGTGCATCGAGGTCCCTGTCCGTCTCGAACCTGGCGTCGGGGAAGTACGCCAGGGTCGGTTCGGGCAGAGGCCACGCTGCACGGACGTGCCGCGGTCTGACCGCAGGCTCAGATAATGCCGCTGAGTGCGTCATCGCTGGCCGCGGAGAAATTCTCTTCGTGGGTCTGCTGATAGTCGTGCCAGGCTCGGGAGTCCCAGATCTCCAGAAAGTCCACAGCACCGATCACCACGCAGTCCTTGGTGAGCTGCGCGTAACGGCGGTGGTCGGCCGACAGCGTGATCCGGCCCTGGGAATCCGGGTGCTGCTCGTCGGTACCCGCCGCCAGGTTGCGCAGGAAGGCGCGGGCTTCGGGATTGCTCCGCGAGGTCGCCGCTGCGCGTCGGGCCAGCTCCTCGAACTGCGCCCGAGGGTAGACGGCAAGACTGTGGTCTTGGCTCTTGGTGACCATCAGCCCTCCTGCCAGCGCGTCCCGGAACTTCGCCGGCAGCGTCAGCCGGCCCTTGTCGTCCAATTTGGGCGTATAGGTGCCTAGAAACATGCTGTGCACATCTCCTCGCCCCTCGACCCCGGGGCGCTATCACCCCGCTGCCGCCACGATACCCCACATTCCCCCACTTTGCTCCACACAGCGACCCAAAAAACGTCGATGTCGCCCAGTTCACCCCCCAATGAGCCCGCAGGGCCGACCTCCACGGCCACAGTGATCCCTAAAAGGCCTGCTAGAAACGGAGTGGGGCGACGTGGGGGAACAAAAAAGGGGCAGCCGGTTCGGCTGCCCCTCAGTGCTGGATTCGGACTGTGCTACTCGTCGAACCGCCGACGGAAACGGTCTTCCATGCGACTGGTGAACGATCCGCCTGCGCTCTTGCCCCGACGCGGACGTTCCTGCGCCGGCGCGGCACCGTTCTCACGTCCGCCCGGAATCTGCCGCCCCGTCACGGCGAACACCACACCGCCGAACATCACGATGAACCCGAGGACCGACAGCGCGGGAAACCCGCCGATCATGGTGGCCTTGATGGCCACCCCGGCGATCAGCATCGCCAAACCGAGGACGAACAGACCCGCGCCCTGCAGGCGACGCCGGGTCGAGGGTGTACGCAATGTCCCGCCACGGACGCTTGAGGCGAATTTGGGGTCCTCAGCGTAGAGAGCGCTCTCGATTTGATCGAGCATCCGCTGCTCATGATCGGAGAGTGGCATTCGTCCCTCCTTGCCGACGCCGATGTACTTCAAGTCTCCGCCGAAGACCCGACCTCGGCGGCTAACCACATGATACGAGGTGGGGATTCCCCGTACCACCCGGTTTGAACACCTGATTGTCCATCACCGGTCTCCGAAAGTGTAGCCCCGCCCCGAAGCGGGTCGACAATGGTCGCGATGACGTAAGTCGTCCGTCACGACTGCGCCGGACGGTGGCGCCCCGCCGCCATAATGGCCATGACGCGAGTGACCGGGTGGCCAACGGTGATGTTGGGGGCAGTCCGGCGCGATCGACAATGGTGCGGACCGACGGCGAAGGGGGCGAGGTGTGGCGGCCTTCCTGATCGATCTGTCGCCCGCCGATATGGCGCTGCGACTCGGCGAGGCGCTCACGGTCTACGTCGATGCGATGCGCTACCCGCGCGGCACCGAGAACCAACGGGCGTCGATGTGGCTGGAGCACACCCGTCGACTCGGATGGCGGGCGGTCGCCGCGGTCGAGGCGGACACCATCGGCGCCGGACTACCGAATCCGGAACACCTGTCGGCCGCCCCCCTGCTCGGCGTGGCCTACGGATATCGGGGTGCACCGGACCAGTGGTGGCAGCAGCAGGTGCTCAGGGGCCTGCACCACGTCGGCCTCCCCCGCGATGAGATCAGCCGGTTGATGAGCGACTATTTCGAGTTGACCGAGCTACACATCCACCCCGGCGCCCAGGGCCGCGGGCTGGGTGAGGCGCTGGTCCGGCGGCTGCTCAGCGGACGCGACGAAAACAATGTTCTGCTGTCCACCCCGGAGATGAACGGCGAGGCCAACCGGGCCTGGCGTTTATACCGCCGACTCGGGTTCAACGACATCATCCGGGGCTACCATTTCGCCGGCGACCCCCGGGCATTCGCGATCCTGGGACGGACGTTGCCGCTGTAGGCCGAGGAGTCTGGCACGATACCCCTCGTGTCACCACTGCACCGTTCCCACCGCACCCGCCTGCGGCTGCTGGTGATGCTGCTGCTGTTCGCGGTGCCGCTGATGTCCGGGTGCCTTCGGGTGAACGCCTCCATCACGGTGTCCCCCGACGACCTGGTGTCGGGCCAGATCGTTGCCGCCGTCAAACCCCGCAACGACAAGGACAAGGGTCCGCAGTTCGACAAGAACGTGGGCTTCAGCGACAAGATCTCGGTCTCGCCCTACGAGACGGACGGTTACGTGGGTTCGCGGGCCACCTTCACCGATGTGACCTTCGCCGAACTGCCTCAGCTGGCCAACCTCAGCAGTGATGCCACCGGCGTGGACATCTCACTGCGCCGGGCCGGCAACCTGGTGATCCTGGAGGGCCGGGTCGACCTGACCAACGTCACCGACCCGGAGGCCGACGTGACGTTCAGCGCCGTCTTCCCCGGCGAGGTGACCTCGACCAACGGCGACCGCGTCGACGGCGGCTATGTCGAATGGGATCTCCCCCCCGGCGCGGTCGCGATGATGACGGCGCAGTCGCGCTTCACCGACCCCAGCACCCGCTCCTTCATTACCGCCGCCCTGTGGCTGGCGCTGGCCGCACTGCTGACGGCCGGCGTCATCGGCACCCTGGCATGGCGCGACCGCGATCAGTCCTCGCCGCGGTTCGCCGCTGCCGAGGCGGGCGAAGAGCTCTAGGCTAGGGAACCCGGACCGATGGATTCGCAGCAAGAGAGGGGTGCCGCGCTGAGCGTGCACACAGCAGCTCCGTCGGCCGCCGAATTGGCTGGCGCCGTTACCGATCAACTTCGCGGGTATCTGGCCCACCGGCGCGCCCGCGCGGCCTACATAGGAACCGATTACGACGGACTGATCGCCTCGCTGGAGGACTTCGTGTTGCGTGGCGGCAAGCGGCTGCGCCCGGCCTTCGCCTACTGGGGCTATCGGGCGGTGACCCCGGGCCCGGAGGACCGTGTCGACGATGAGGCGCTACGGCTGTTCTCGGCGCTGGAACTGCTGCACGCCTGCGCGCTGGTGCACGACGATGTCATCGACGGCTCCGCGACCCGCCGCGGAATGCCGACGGCGCATGTGCAGTTCGCCGATCTGCACCGCGGGCGGGGCTGGCGCGGGTCCGCCGACCAGTTCGGCCTATCCGCGGCAATTCTGCTCGGCGACCTGTCCCTGGTGTGGGCCGACGACATCGTCGCGGCGGCAGACCTTCCGGACGATGGTCGGCAACGGGTGCAGCGGGTCTGGTCGGATATCCGCACCGAGGTCCTCGGCGGCCAGTACCTCGACATCGTCGCCGAATCAAGCAGCGAATACTCGATCGCCACCGCGATGAACGTCAATACCTACAAAACCGCCTCCTATACCGTCACCCGCCCGTTGCAGCTTGGCGCGGCAGCCGCCGCGGACCGACCGGACGTCCAAGCCCTCTTCGGCGGCCTCGGTACCGATCTCGGGGTGGCGTTTCAGTTACGCGATGACGTGCTGGGCGTGTTCGGCGACCCCGCCGTCACCGGAAAGCCGTCCGGCGACGACCTCCGGGCCGGCAAACGAACCGTACTGCTCGCCGAAGCTGTCGACCGGGCCGACCGGGACGACCCGGCGGGCGCCGAACTGTTGCGATCCTCGGTCGGCACCGACCTCAGCGAGGCGAAGGTTCGCCAATTGTGTTCGGTCATCGAGTCGGTGGGCGCCCTGGCCGCGGTCGAGGAGCACATCAGCATGCTGACCCGCCGGGCACTGGAGGTACTACAGCGCGCGCCGATCAACGCGCCGGCCAGAGCCGGGTTGACCGAGCTCGCCGGATTGGCCGCCAACCGGTCGGCGTAGGCAGATGACCGCACCGACCGCCGCCGGATCAGCGCTTCCCGCCTTGCGCCGCTTCGGCGAATTCGCCCGGGGCTACGACGGCAGGCCCGCGCTGTTGGGCCTGTTGGGCGCGGCCCTGATCGCGTTGGGGGGTCTGGGTGCCGGTAGCACCCGCCAACACGATCCGCTGCTGGAATCGCTGCACCTGTCGTGGCTGCGCTTCGGCCATGGCGTGGTGGTCTCCACGATCGTGCTGTGGGGCGGCGTCGCCCTCATGCTCGCGGCGTGGCTGTGGTTGGGGCGTCGCATCGTCGACGGTAGACCGGTCAGCGAGTACACCATGATCGCCACCACCGGCTTCTGGCTGGCTCCTCTTCTGCTGAGTGTTCCGCTGTTCAGCCGCGACACCTACTCGTACCTGGCCCAGGGCGCGCTGCTGCGCGATGGTTTCGACCCTTACGTCGTGGGTCCGATCGAGAATCCGAATTCACTGCTGGACAACGTCAGTCCGATCTGGACGACCACCACCGCGCCGTACGGACCGGCCTTCATTCTGGTTGCGAAGTTCGTGACGCGGATCGTCGGCGATGACGTGGTCGCGGGGACCATGCTGCTACGGCTGTGCATGCTGCCCGGCCTCGCGCTGTTGATCTGGGCCGCACCTCGGGTGGCGCGCCATGTCGGCGCCAACGGCGCGGTGGCGCTGTGGATCTGTGTGCTCAACCCCCTGGTGATCGTTCACCTGATGGGCGGAGTGCACAACGAGATGCTGATGGTCGGGCTGATGATGGCCGGCATCGCGCTGACCTTCGCCCGCAGGCACATCGCCGGTGCCGCACTGATCGCCGTCGCCGTCGCCGTCAAGGCCACCGCGATACTCGCGTTGCCATTCATGGTGTGGGTGTGGATGCGACACCTCAACGGAAACCGGTTCCGCGCGTTCGTCATCGCCTCGGCGGCATCACTGGCCACCTTCGTCGCGGTGTTCGCGATACTGTCCGGCCTGGCCGGGGTCGGCCTCGGCTGGCTGACGGCGCTCGCCGGATCGGTGCGGATCATCAACTGGCTGACCATTCCGACGGCGCTGGCCAATCTCGCCAGCACGATCGGTGGCAGCTTCATGGCGGTCAGTTTCTACGCCGTGCTGGAGGTCACCAGACTGGTCGGCATCGCGATCATCCTGGTGTCACTTCCGTTGCTGTGGTGGCGATTCCGGCACGACGACCGCGAAGCACTGCAAGGCATCGTGTGGGCCATGGTGGTGGTCGTGCTGTTCGTGCCGGCGGCGCTGCCCTGGTATTACACCTGGCCGCTTGCGGTGGTGTCGGCGCTGGCGCAGTCACGAGCGGCGATCGCTCTGATCGCCGGCTTCTCAACCTGGATCATGGTGATCTTCAAGCCGGACGGCTCGCACGGTATGTACTCCTGGCTGCATGTGCTGCTGGCCACCGCCTGCGCGCTGGCGGCCTGGCACTCGCTGCGGCGTGCCGAGTCATGGCGGACCGGCTGACACCGGTCGGAGTCAGTACGCCATCGCCTGAGCGCGCCGCAGGATCTCGCGGGCCTGATGTGCCCGCAGGGCGTCGACCGGGCGCGCGTTGGGCACCGATTCCCGCGACCCGTCGCGAGTCACGGTGAGCGACGGGTCGGGGGTGAACAACCAGCGCAGAATCTCGTTATCGCTGTAACCGCCGTCCCGCAGCACCGCCAATAGACCGGGCAACGCCTTGACCACCTGACCCGACTCGGTCAGGAAGGCCCTCGGAACCATCGGTATGCCGTTGCGGCGCACCGCCACAAGATGGCCCTCCCGCAGGTGCTGATGGACCCTCGTCACCGGAATCCGCATCAATTCGGCCACCGTCGGCAGGTCGTAGACCGGTTCTGTCGCGTCAAGGACATCGTCACCGGCCGGAATGCTGCTCACCGGCACAGTCTAGAGAAGCTGGGCCGGGACACGCCGCCCTCATCGCCGAATCGCACGCGACGGGTCGGGCGCGGTCGCCGATCTAGGATGGGCCGGTGAGGTCGGACCCCCTCGTCGGGACAGTGCTCGACGGCCGGTACCGCGTCGATGCCGCAATCGCCACCGGCGGCATGTCAACGGTGTACCGCGGCCTCGACATCCGACTCGACCGTCCGGTCGCCCTGAAGGTGATGGACGCCCGCTACGCCCGGGATCAACAGTTCATCACCCGCTTCCAGCGCGAGGCCCGCGCGATCGCCCGGCTGAAACACCCGGGGCTCGTCGGCATCTACGACCAGGGCAACGATGCCGCCCACCCCTTCCTGGTGATGGAACTCGTCGAGGGCGGGACGCTGCGCGAGTTGCTGGCCGAACGCGGACCGATGCCGCCGCACGCGGTGGTGGCGGTGCTCCGACCGGTGCTGGGCGGGTTGGCCGTGGCGCACCGCGCCGGCCTGGTGCACCGCGATATCAAGCCGGAGAACGTGCTGATATCCGATGACGGTGAGGTCAAACTGGTGGATTTCGGCCTGGTCCGGGCCAGCGCCGAAGCCGGGATAACCTCCACCAGCGTCATCCTCGGAACCGCCGGCTACCTGTCGCCGGAGCAGGTTCTCGGCCAGCCGACCGGACCGCGCAGCGACATCTACGCAGCGGGTGTGATGACCTTCGAACTCCTCACCGGCGCAACGCCGTTCACCGGGGACAGTCCGCTCGCGGTTGCCAACCAGCGACTGGACCGGGACGTTCCGCCACCCAGTTCGCTGATTGACGGGGTTCCGCCGGAGTTGGACACGTTCATCGCCCGGGCAACCGCCCGCGACCCGGGGGCCCGGTTCGCCGACGCGACGGAGATGGACGATGCCCTGGAAGCGGTCGCCACCGAGTTGGGGCTGCCGCAATTCCGAGTTCCGGCGCCCCGGACATCAGCCCAACATGCGGCACAGCACGCCGCCACCACCGCCCACCATCACCCACCGGACGGCGGAACCCGGCAGTTCACCCCGCCACCGCAGCATCGGCGTCCCGCACCCCCGGCCGGCGATGAGACCGCCGACCAGGTTGAAACCGAATCCGCCTTCGATGAGCAGCCCGGGCCGACAAGGCAATTCGCCGGGATAGACCTCGAAGAATTCGCCTGGGCACGCCAGCGGGGCCGCCGGGCCGTGGTGCTCTGGGTGCTGGCCGTGCTCGTTATCAACGCGCTGGTGGCTGGCGGCGCATGGACTCTGGGCCTGAACATCAACGGCCTGATCGGCCGCTGAACCGCCCCTGCGCAAAGGTCAGTCGCGCAGCATTTCGGCGACTAGGAAGGCCAGCTCGAGGCTCTGCTGGGTGTTCATCCGCGGGTCGCAGGCCGTCTCGTATCGCCCGGACAGATCGGTGTCGGAGATGTCCTGTGCCCCACCGAGGCACTCGGTCACGTTCTCCCCGGTGATCTCGACGTGAATGCCGCCCGGGTGGGTGCCCAGCCCGCGGTGCACCTCGAAGAAACCCTGCACCTCGTCGACGATCCGGTCGAAGTGCCGGGTCTTGTATCCGGTGGAGGACTCATGGGTGTTGCCGTGCATCGGGTCGCACTGCCAGATCACCTGATGCCCGGTCGCCTGCACCTTCTCGATGATGGGCGGTAGCAGGTCACGAACCTTGTGGTTGCCCAGCCGGCTGACCAGGGTGAGCCGTCCCGGCTTGTTGTGCGGGTCGAGTCGTTCGACGTACTCCACGGCCAACTCGGGGGTCATCGTCGGCCCGATCTTCACCCCGATCGGGTTGGCGATCACCTCGGCGAACCCGATATGCGCGCCGTCTAGCTGTCGGGTCCGCTCGCCGATCCACACGTAGTGGGCGGACAGGTCGTACAACCGGGGTTCGCCGAACTCATCGGACAGCCGCAGCATGGCACGTTCGTAGTCCAGGACCAGCGCCTCGTGGCTGGCGTAGATCTCGGCGGTGTCGAGGTTGCGGTCGTTGACGCCGCAGGCCTCCATGAAGCGCATCCCCCGGTCGATCTCGGAAGCCAGCGCCTCGTAGCGGGCCCCGGCCGGCGAGGTGCGGACGAACTCGCGGTTCCAGTCATGCACCAGGTGCAGCGAAGCCAGGCCCGACGAGGTCAGCGCCCGCACCAGATTCATCGCCGCGCTGGCGTTCGCATAGGCTCGGACCAGACGCGACGGGTCGTGATCGCGGACCGCGGCCTCCGGGGCGAACCCGTTGACCATATCGCCGCGGTAGGACTTCAGGCCCAGGGCATCGGTATCCGATGAACGCGGCTTGGCGTACTGCCCGGCGATCCGGGCCACCTTCACCACCGGCATACTGGCCCCGTAGGTCAGCACCACCGCCATCTGGAGCAGCGTGCGGATATTGGCCCGGATGTGCGGCTCGGTGTTGTCGGCGAACGTCTCGGCGCAGTCCCCGCCCTGGAGCAGGAAGGCCTCCCCCCGCGCCACCGCGGCGAGCTGGCCGGAGAGCCGCTCGATCTCCGAGGCGACGGTGACCGGGGGCACGCTTTCGAGCACCTTGCGCATCGCCTTTGCCTGCGCGGGATCCCAGCTCGGCTGCTGGGCAGCCGGCTTGGCCAGCGCCGCGTCCAGCCGGTCCCGCAGGTCGGTCGGCAGCGGCGGCAACGCCGGCAGCTGGTCGATCGGTACGTCAACGGTCCAGTTCACGCGACCATCGTAACCGGGCCTAACCGGAGGGATGACCACCGGAGAGGTGGCCTACCTGCGCCGAAGCGCCAGGGCCGAGATCCCGGCCCGCCATCATCAGCTCGTAGCGCCGCCGGTTGTGCCGGGCGTCCACCAGGGCGTCGTGGGTGTCCTGCGGACGGGGCGGCATCCGCGGACTGCCGTGGTCCTCCCAGAGTTGGCGCAACTCCCGGGTGAACCGGGGAATCTGCGGGGGCAGGGCGGTCATCGGCCCCCACAGCTGGCACAGCGCCACATGGTCGTAGGCGCCCACCCATGCCCACAGTTCGATCGGCTCGTCACCGTCGATATCGAGGAAGTCCTCCAGGCTTTCCCGGATCTCCCGGCGCGAGCGCCACAGCTGCGAGGCCGGGGGCGGCAGCTTGGGCAGGACATGGGTACGCACCCAGCGGCCGGCCGACTCCGGGTCGAACTCGGTGGACACCGCATAGAACTCCCGGCCATCCTCGGCGACCACGCCGATCGAGATGAGGTCGATGATCCGGCCGTTGTCGATGAACTCGGTGTCGTAGAAGTACCGCATCGCGCCGCTATCCCTCGGCCTTCGCCAGAGCCGGGCGCGCCGGTGCCGCCTGCCCCGGTGCGGGCGCGGCATGCACCTCACGATCCAGTTCGGCGTCGACCTCGGTGTCGCTCGGGAAACGCGGCTCGCCGGCGATCACGTGCTGCAGCCACAGGGTGGCCTGGACGAACGGCCGGCGCAGATAGCGCTCCCGTTCCATCGCACGATGCATTTTCCGGGGTTTGTCCTGGTAGTGCCAGCGGGCCCAGGGCGCGTGCGGCCGAGACAGCCGGATGGCGCCGACGAACAGCAATGGCGTGATGAACATGCCCAGCAGTCCGGTCCACAGCTTGCCTTTGAGTAACACCACCACCGCCAGGGCGAGGGTGAGCAGTGCCAGCACGATCACGCTCACCCTGGCCACTACCGAGTCGTCGTCCCGCCAAATGCCGATATCGAAGAATGACAGCGGGTTGAAGCCCATCACCAGAAGACCGGCCACCGCCACCGCGACGAACACCGCGTCCACCGAGGTGCGACCGTCCGCCGACCAATACACGTCCTCGAGGTGCAGAATCAGCGCGAACTCATCGAGCACCAGGGCCGCGCCGATCCCGAAAAAGATCGCAGCGGCGATGAACTGGTGCAGAGTGCCTTCCGACGCCATGGTCACCATGGCGACACCGGAGATCAGCACCAGGACCACTCCGAACACGGCGTGATGGATGTGCAGGCCACCGCCACCGCCCTCGCCTTTGGACGAGACCGAGATGTTGTGCGGCTGCCACCACTTGCGCGGCCCGGACCGGCCGGCCGTCGCCCGGATATAGCGGGTGATCGAACGGGTGACGAAGAACGTCAGGCAGAACGCGATGAGACACCACATCAGCGGTTCACGCCCCGGCGCGACGACATCTAGGCGGAGGTCCCCGTAGACGACGGGGTGCGCGGCTGACGGCACGACTAGGAAACTTACGCCCATCCGGGTCCCAGCGTTGCTGCCGGATACGCTGGAAGGCGCGATGAGCAGGTTGCGGTGGCCCGGGTGGGGCAGTCTCGACGGGCTGAGCCGATCCGGCCGTCCGCCACTTCTGCTGTGGCGGCTTGCTCAGATGGTCGTCGTCATCGCCGTGGGCCATGCCTGCTGGCGGCTGTTCGGCCACATCCCCTATCGCATCGACGCCGATGTCTACCGGATGGGCGGGCAGGCCTGGCTGCAGGGCCGGCCTTTATACGCCGGCGGTGCGGTATTCGCCACCCAGGGCGGGCTGGAGCTTCCGTTCACCTATCCGCCACTGGCGGCGATCGCGTTCAGTCCGCTCGCGCTGATGTCGCTGCCGGCCGCCTCGGTGGCGATCACCGCCCTCACCTGGGTGCTGCTGATGGTCTCGGTCTGGATCGTCCTGACCCGACTCGGAGTCACCGACGACTGGCGGACCGGCGCCGAACCGGCCTGGCTCCGGCGCTGCTGGCTGGCCGCCGGGATCGTCGCTCTGTCGGTGACGTCGCTCGAGCCGATTCGGGCCAACTTCTCCTTCGGCCAGGTCAACGTGATCCTGATGACCCTGGTGATCGCCGACTGCGTGCCGCGGCGCACCCCGTGGCCGCGCGGAATGCTGGTGGGACTGGCGATCGCCCTCAAACTGACCCCGGCGGTGTTCCTGCTGTATTTCGTGTTGCGCCGTGACCGTCGCGCGGTGCTGACCGCGGCGGCGTCCTTCGCGATGGCCACCGCGCTCGGATTTGTGCTGGCCCGGCAGGATTCCCGGGAGTACTGGACGACCACCGTGCGCAATACCGACCGGATCGGCAGCGCCAGCCTCAATACCAACCAGAACGCCGCAGGCGCGCTGGCCCGACTGGGGCTCAGCGAAAGCACCCATTTCGTGCTGTGGACCGCGGCCTGCCTGGCCACGCTGGCGCTGACGGTCTGGGCGGTACGCCGGGCACTGGCGGCGGATGAGCCGACGCTGGCACTGATCTGCGTGGCATTGTTCGGCCTGGTGGTCTCGCCGGTGTCGTGGTCGCACCACTGGGTGTGGGCGCTACCGGCGATCCTGGTGACCGCGATCGTGGCCTACCAGCGCCGTGCGGGCGCATTGGCGGCCGTCAGCGCCGCCGGGCTGGCATTGATGCTGTGGCCACCCATCGCACTGCTCCCCGAACATCAGGAGGCCGACGCCGCATGGTGGCGTCAGCTGATCGGAATGTCCTACGTCTGGTGGGCGCTGGCGGTCATCGCAGTGACAGGGCTGACCTCGGCCTCCCGCGCGGCTAGCCCGCCGCGCTCTCCGGAATCCGCGCCGAGGGTTGACCTGCTCCGCCCGGTGTGACGGCCGTGGCATCCGGACCTGTGGTTTTCACCGTCGCGGCGTAGATGTCGACGTACTCCTGACCGGACAGTTCCATCAGTTCGTACATCACCTCATCGATGACGGCCCGTTCGATGAACCGGTTGCCCGACATGCCGTCGAAGCGGGAGAAGTCCATCGGTTTGCCGAACCGGACCGTCACCCGGCCGAACCGCCACATTTTTGACCCCGGCGGGTTGACGACATCGGTTCCGATCATGGCGACTGGAATCACTGGAACACCAGTCTCAAGAGCCAGTCGGGCCAGCCCGCTCTTGCCCTTGTACAACCGGCCGTCCGGGGAACGGGTGCCCTCCGGGTACATGCCGAGCAGTTTGCCCGCGCCCAGAATGCGCTGCGCGGTCTCCAACGCGCCCTGGGCCGCATCGGCGTTGGTGCGGTCGATCGGCACCTGGCCGGCGACGGTGTAGAACCAACGGTTGAAGGCACCCTTCAGGCCCTTACCGGTGAAGTACTCGGCCTTGGCCAAAAAGGTGATGCGGCGTCGCACGACCAGTGGGAGGAAGAAGCTGTCGGCCACCGCCAGGTGATTACTGGCCAGAATAGCCGGTCCGGAGTGCGGAACGTGTTCCAGGCCTTCGACTTTCGGACGCCCGAGGAAGCTCAGCAGCGGGCCCATGAAGATGTACTTGAACAACCAGTACCACATAGACCCTCCCTCGCCGGCTCACGCGTGGGCGTTCGCTTCCCGGTCACTGTACCCAGCGGCCGCTGCGCCGAACCACGCGGCGAGCCGGTTCACGGTCAATCCTCAGGCGCCGGGTGCTGTTCACCGGCACCGGAGTCGACGACCTCAGGCTCGATGACGATGTCGATGCGGTGGTAGCGCCCGTTGGCGGTCGGCGGCGGCCCCGGGTCGGTGGTCGTTGCAGCCGAGTCGTCCCCGGCCGGCCCGGTATCGGTATCGGCATCGACTGGGCTCTCGCCGGACTCCTGTCCCGGCGACGGATCCGCGGTCATCGCCCGGACCACCGCCATCAGCGCCACGCTGTGTTCGGCAATCACGGTGAGCATCGGGTGCTGTTCACCGCTGACCAGGGCGGCCAGCGCGCACACCGGACACCACACCTGCTGACAGCGGCCCGGTCCGCGCAGCGCCTCGGTCGCCATCGTCGCGGCCGCCCGCACCGCGGGGTCGAGCCTGTCGAGGATCACCTGCGCCAATTGGCGTAACTCTGGTCCCAGATCGGAGTGGCTGCTCACCTCGGCCACACCTCCGGATCGGGTCGGAATCGCACCGTGAGCTCGCGGCCCCGCAGCGCCGCCCCGGCGACTGTGCAGCGGCGCAGCACGGGAGCCAACCGCACCCGACGCCGCAGGCCACCGACGCCGATGATCAGGTCGTCGCCGGCCCGGCCGAGGTTCAGCGATCCGGTATCGAGCGGGGGCAACTCTAGTCGCAGCCGGTAGATCGCATCCAGACCGGAACCGGACTCGCGATCGACGACCGGTCGAAGTGGCCCCGGCGGGGCGGCACCGTCGCGCCGACGGGCCTCGTCGAGCAACTGGGCCAACGCCTTGGCCCCGATCGGTTCGCCGGCCAAGTGCGGTGTCAGCACCAACCGCAGATCGCCGATGACGTCGGCGAGTTCATCAAGGACCGACTGCTGCTCGGAGATCCGCGCCGCGTACCAGTCGAAGGCCGGGTGGTCCGGCAGATTGCGGTATTCGTAGGAATCATCTTGGAACAGAACCTGATTGACGATTAATTCGCTCACCGCGACACCCATCACGGCCAGCGACCCGAGAGCCCGAACCGCTTCGGCGGCAACCACCCGCTCCGGAGTCAGGACCAGGTGGGCACCAGCCCGCGGACCGGAGACCAATTCCGACAGCCCTTCCAGGCCGGCGTGAACGGCCTCGACCATCGCCACCGTTACCGCACCCCGCAGATCCTCGGCACCCGCGGACAGCCGGCGGTGCCGGGGCCAGCAGCGCTCGAGGTAGGTCGCGAATGCCGCGGGCAGTGTGAGCATCCGCAAGGCGTCCGCGGTCGATGCGCAATCGACGACCAGATAGTCCCACCGGCCGGACTCCGCGAGGTCGGCGACCGAACGCAGTCCGAGCACCTCCTGTATCCCCGGTACCGCCGAAAGCTCTTCGGGAGCAATGGCGTCCAGATCCGAAGCCGGGAATCGCGCGGCCAGCACCGGCGCGGCCGCACGCCAGGTCGACTCAAGCAGCACGAGGGTGTCCAAAGCCATGGCGTCGAGGTGCCCGCCACCGGTGTCGCCACCCTGCTCCTCGGTGAGGATGCGGACCGGTTCGGTGCCGTCGCCGGGCTCGACCGGGACACCGAGGACATCACCGAGGGAGTGGGCCTGGTCGGTCGAGACCAGCAGTACCCGCTCACCGTTCAGCGCCGCCTGGACCCCGGTCGCGGCCGCCAGCGTGGACTTTCCCACCCCGCCCTTGCCGACGAAGAAACCGATGCGGGTCCCACCGGACGGGCCCGCAACGGCAGCCTCACCCGTCGTCACGGACGTCCTCGACGCGCCTCTTGAGGTCGTTGAGCGCGGTCTCGGTCAATCGGCGCTCCGCCTTGCGCTTGAGCAGACCGATCATGGGCACAGTCAGATCCACCGCGAGTTCGTAGGTGACCTCGGTTCCGGGACCGTTCGGGGTCAGCGTGTACGCGCCGTCCAGCGCTTTGAGCAAGGTACTGGACACCAGTGACCAGCGCACCGATCGATGGTCGGGCGGCCAGTCATAGGCGAGCACCATGGTGTCCTGCAGCACTGCGGCCTCCAGCACCAGTCGGGCGATCGTGGGATAGCCCTCGGCGTCGGTCTCCAGGACCTCGGTTTCGGTGTACTCCGACACCCATTGCGGGTAAGAGCCGATATCGGCGATGACATCCATCACGGTGCGGGGATCCGCATCGATGAAAATAGTTTGCGCCGTCTTGTCCGCCACTTGTCTACCGCTTGCCCATCGCTCCGCCGCCCGCGTTCCTCCGGCTCCAAACCGTACCGTTCCCGCCGCGGCGGGACACCGGGTATCAAACCGTGGGCGCGACACCCACCGGCCGGGAGGCCTCAAGGGTGTTCTTGACCTCGAATGCCATCCGTTTGCCCGCCACCCGCCGGCGGTGTGTCATCCCGGGCAGGTCCATCTTCGCCAACTGCCAGGCCGCCGCCCCCGCGGGCTCGGCGTGCAGGAAATAATGCAGAACCACACCGTCGAGCACGGGTTCCAGCCAGATCTCCATGGTGCCGGTCAGCGACCCGGTAACCGTCCATCTGACACCCTTGTCGGCACGGTCCTCGACGACCTCGAGCAGTAGATCCGGAAACCACCGCCGCCAGCAGGCCCGGTCCCCCACCGCCCGGCCCACTGCGGCGGGACTCGCGGCGACGAAGGTCTCGTCGGCAACCTGAACGCTGCTCACCTCATCAGCCTCACATACGTCCCGGACCGACCCGCAACAGGCCGCCCAGACGCGCGGTGTGGGTGTCCCAATTCCAGTCCCGGCCGATCCAGCGGCGCCCGGCCTCGCCCATCCGCCGGGCCGTCGCGGGATCGGCGAGCAGAGCGCTGACCGCCTCGACGATCTCCTCGTGGCTGCGGCCGTCGACGATCCGGCCGGTCTCGCCGTCCCGGACGGCTTCCGGTGCCCCTCCCGAGTCGCCGGCGACCACCGGTACTGCGGTCGCTGAAGCCTCCAGGAACACTATTCCCAGGCCCTCGACATCCAGGCCCGCGCCCCGCGTCCGGCACGGCATGGCGAAGACGTCGGCCATCGCATAGTGTCCGGGAAGTTCGGCGGTGGGAACCCCGCCGGTGAAGACGACGTGCGGGCCGACCCCGCGATCGCGGGCCAGTCGGTGCAGGGTCTCGGCGTGCGGTCCACCGCCGACGATGACCAGTGCGGCGTCGGCCACCCTGTCCCGGATGTCGGGAAGCGCCCGTATCAGCATGTCCTGGCCCTTGCGCGCCACCAGTCGCGAGATGCACACCACCACCGGCCGCTGACCCAGCCGGTAGCGGGCCCGCAGTTCTGCACGGGCCACCGGGTCCGGTTCGAACCGGTCGGTGTCGACGCCCGGGGGCAGGTGTTCCAGGCGGGCCGTCGGGCCGAAGGCCGAAGCGAACCGGCCCCGGGTGTAGCGGCTGACATAGGTGATGACATCGGCGCCCTCGCCGATGCGCCGCAGCGCCGAGCGGGCACCGGGCAGCATGGACCAGCCCACCTCGTGGCCGTGGGTGCTGGCCAGCACACGCTGTGCCCCGGCACTGCGGGCCCGGGGCGCCAGCAGGGCCAGCGGGGCGGCCGCTCCGAACCAGACGGTCTCGATATCGTGCTCGCGAATCAGCCGGCGCATCCGGCGGTCGACGCCCGGCTCGGGAAGCATCAACGTCCCCGGGTGCCGGATGACCTGGAACGACGCATCGCGGTCATAGCCGTCGGACCCCTTCCACTGCGGGGCGTAGACGGTGATGTGGTGCTCACCGGTGGCGTTCAGCCGATTGACGAACTGCTCTAGGTAGGACTGGATACCGCCGCGACGCGGCGGAAAGTCATTGGTGACCAGCAGGATCCGCGTCATCGTTCGTCGAGGCTATCGGTCGTTGCCTACCGAGTCAGCCACCCGGCCCACTGAGCCTGCAGATCGGCGAGGTCGGTGCCGAGCGCGCTGCGGACCGCCGCGTCGAGGTCGCCGTGGCCGGGACCGCAGGCCTGGGCATACAGGCGGCGCAGGCCGTCGACGCCGTAGGTGTCGGCGACGAAGCGGGCGAACCACCACGCGCGGTCGTAGCCGGCGGAACGATCCGGGCCGGTCGCATCCAGATCGGCGTCTGAGGGAAGCGCCGCACTGGCGGCGGCACCGGACGGTAGCGGGGCAAAAGGCCGGGCGACGAAATCGGCGACCCCCTCGGTCAGCCAGCGCGGCGCGTCAAGTGCCGTCTCGGTCCGGGCTGCGACATGAAACAGCTCGTGCGTCAGGACGATTCGCAACGCGGAGTCCGTCATATCCGATGCGCCGGGCGCCAGGACAATCCGCTGTCCCGGGGCCCGCCGCCGGTCGAAGTCCACCTCGTCGGCGACCGACACCGCGGCGATGTCGACCCACTCCCGTCGCGGGTCCAGGCGAGCCTCAGCGGCGAATTGGGCGGCCGACCCGGTGGCGACGATCACGATCTCAGGTGTCCAGTCGGTGCCCCAGAACCGCTCCACCGCGCCGATCGCAGCACTCATATCGGCACCAACCCGGTTCAGCAGTTCATCGGTGCGGGCCCCACCCAGGTTCGTCAGACGAACGCTTCGGCCATCGACCATCGTCAACGAGGTTGATGCAGAACCGGACCGGGGCCCGGATTCAGGCTGTGCGACGGCGAGGACGACCCAGGCCGCCGCCAGTTGGACGATCAGCAGAGCGGCCAGCAGGCGCCGAACCCGGATGGTGCGCCGAGCGGACGTCTCAGTACCGGCGAACGTCTCAGTACCGGCGAACGTCTCAGTACCGGCGAACGTTGTAGATCGGGGCGCTGTGAACCGACTCGACGCGGACCGGGATGCCGTAGGTGGACGCGTGCACCATCATCCCGTCGCCGATGTAGATGCCGACGTGAGAGGCATCCGAATACTGCGCCACCACGTCACCGGGCTGCATCTGGTCGACCGACACCGGCTGCCCACCGGCGGCCAGCGCGTAACTCGAATGCGGCAGGAAGATCCCGGCCCGCTGGAAGGACCACATCACCAGACCGGAGCAGTCGAAGCCGCCTGGCGCGCCGCCACCCCACACGTAGGGATCGCCCAACCGGCTCAACGCCGCCTGCACCGCAATGGCACCGGCCCCACTGCCGCCGCCGCCCGGGGTGGGCAGCGCGGCCAGCGTGGCGATATCGCCGGCCGGGCCCGCTTCCGGTACCGCAGCGCCCGGCACCGCTTCGGGCGGGGCTGCCGGGGCGGCCAAAACAGCCCTCTGGGTGGGGGTCAGCAACGCGTAGCGCGCCTTCACCGCCGCGATCTGGACCTGCAGTTCGGACTGCTGACGTTGCAGGTCAGCCCGGATTGCCGCGGCCTCGTCGGCGGCCGCCTTGGCCTGGGCCGCCGAGCTGGCCGAGGCGGCTTCGATCGTCACGGCTTGGGCGCTGGCCTGGCGGAAGCTGTGCATCTGGGCGGCCATCTCGATGGCCATCACCCGCTGTACCGACATCTTGTCGATCAGACCCTGGGGCGAGGCGGCCGTCAGGATCGCGTTGAAACCATCGGTGCGCCCGCCCATGTAGACCGACGCAGCTAACTTGTCGACGGCACCCTGGTAGCCGGCCAACTGGACCCTGGCCGCCTCGAGTGCGGCGAGGTCGTCGGCGTGCTTTCGGTCCGCCTCGACCTGAAGCTGAACCTTCTTGTCCAGGTCCAGTTGCGCGGAATGCATGGTCTCGGTGAGCTGCTCAGCCTGGCGCGAGAGTTCGGTCAGTTTTGCCAGCGCGTCCTCGGCCGGATCAGCGAAGGCCGCCGTGGTCCAGACACTGGTGATCGCGATCATGCCGACGATGACACTTACCAGGGGTTTACGAGCAACGAATTTAGCCAGAGACGTGCGGTCAAACCTCAAGATTTACATCCTTTGACTGCTGCGGACTCAACCCGTCGAACTGCCGGTCGATATGCCTTAGGTCTCGAACAGGTTACGAAACGGCATCGGCTTTGTCCAACGAAGGAGCCGGAAAGTGGCAGAAACTTGCACCACATTAGTCACACCAGCCCCAGCCCACCGGGGCCGCCGACCTCAGCCGGCCAGGCCGGAATGGTCGTCGCGGCGGATCGGGACAAGCCGCAGACGGGGCGCAAGCCCCGCTTCCGCCAAGATCTCAAGCGCCGCGCGCTCGTCCTGCAGCAAGGTTTCGGGAACTCCTAACAACACGCTGACCACGCAATCGCGACAGCCTGGACCGCGTACGGCGCACTCATCGCAATCGATGACAACCGGTTCGTCCGACTCTCCGCCGAGGTGTCCCATATCGGTCTCCTAAGAACGCCGCAGTACCGGTCGTGGTACCGCATGTGGGTGATCGAACCGAACGTAGGCGGCCGCACCGACAACTTTCGGTGTGGCGCGAGCCGGTTGTCGGTGTCGGTCCCTACCGTCGTTGACCATGGCCGGCTCCCCCGCAGACCCGCAGCTGAGCTTCGGCCTCGTCGATGCCCTCATCGATACCGGGGCCGACACCCTGGCCGGGCATCGGGCCGAGGAGGACACCGCGCTACGGGAGACCACGTTCGTCGTGGTCGACCTGGAGACCACCGGCGGCCGGGCCCGGGCGGGCGGCGGCGGAACGGCGGACGCGATCACCGAGATCGGGGCGGTGAAGGTCCGCGCCGGGGAGGTGATCGGCGAGTTCGCCACCCTCGTCGACCCGGGGCGCGCCATCCCGCCCAAGATCGTCGAGCTCACCGGCATCACCACGGCGATGGTGCGCGATGCACCGGCCATCACGGCGGTGTTGCCGATGTTCCTGGAATTCGCCCGCGGTGCGGTGCTGGTCGCCCATAACGCCGGCTTCGATATCGGCTTTCTGCGCGCCGCCGCGGAGCAATGCGGGATCGCCTGGCCGCGGCCACCGGTCCTGTGCACCGTCAGGTTGGCCCGCCGGGTGCTCACCCGCGAGGAGGCGCCCAGTGTGCGACTGTCGGCGTTGGCGCGGCTGGTCGGGGCGGCTACCGAGCCCACCCACCGCGCCCTCGACGACGCCCGCGCCACCGTCGACGTGCTGCACGCCCTCATCGCCCGGGTCGGCAACCAGGGAGTGTCGACCTACGCCGAGTTGCGCTCGTATCTGCCGACGGCCGGCACCTCCCAGCGCGGCAAGCGGACCCTGGCCCGGGCACTGCCTCACCGTCCGGGGGTCTATCTGTTCCGAGGCCCTTCCGACGAGGTCCTCTACGTGGGAACCGCAACCGATCTACGGCGCCGGGTCGGCCAGTACTTCACCGGGTCCGACCCGCGGGTCCGGATCAAGGAGATGGTCGGTCTGGCCACCGCTGTGGACCACGTCGAGTGCGCCCATGCACTGGAAGCCGGTGTCCGTGAACTACGACTGCTGGCAGCCCACGCCCCGCCCTATAACCGCCGTTCCCGGTTTCCGCACCGGTGGTGGTGGGTGGTGCTGACCGACGAGCCGTTCCCCCGCCTGTCGGTGGTGCGCTCACCCGCCCAGCACCGAGCGGTCGGCCCGTTCCGCTCCCGGGCCGACGCAGCCGACACCGCCGGGCTGATCGCGCGGTTCACCGGCGTGCGGACCTGCACCCGACGGATCGCCCGGGGCGGTGAGCACGGTCCGTCATGTCCACTGCGGGAGGTCTCGCCGTGCCCGGCAGGGCGCGGGCTGACCGCCGCACAGTATGCGGGCGCCCCGCGCCGGGCCGCTGACCTCATCGACGGACTTGACAACGCCGCACTGGAATCGGCGATCCAGCGGATCGGAGACCTGGCCGGGCGGGCCCGCTACGAAAACGCGGCCCGGTTGCGCGATCTCACCTCGACCGCCGTCGAGGTGCTCTGGCGCGGCCAGCGCCTGCGAACGCTCGCCGCGGTCGAAGAACTCGTCGCCGCCACCCCCGACGGCGCCGGGGGCTGGCAATTGGCTGTGATTCGGCACGGGCAACTGGCCGCCGCCGGCTGCGCCCGGCGCGGCGTGCCACCGATGCCGGTGGTCGACGCCCTGTGCAGTGCGGCCCAGGTGGTGCTGCCGCAACCGGCCCCGCTGGGCGGTGCGCTGGTCGAAGAAACCTCCCTCATCGCCCGCTGGCTGAACCAACCCGGCGTTCGCATCGTCGGCAGCACCACCGGTTTCGCATCGCCGGTGCACTCGGCGGGCCGCTTGCTCGGCTGGGCCGCCGCCGCGCGATCGGCCCGGCATGCCGCCGCTGCGATGCTGGAGTCAGAGATCCCGGGTGAACCTGGTCCACCGGTCGAGGAGTCGCTGCGCCGCGCCGGAATCGATCGCCTCGGCGGCGCGGCCCAACCCGTCCTCCCAGGACGGCAGCCATTCGGCATGACTGGATAACCCGGCGTGGGCGACCATCGCCCCGGCCGCGTTGAGCACGACGGCATCGCGCACCGCGCCGGTCGACCCGGCGAACACCGCCCGGGCCTCCTCGGCGTTGGTATCGGCATCCCCGCCGACGAGTTCGGCGACCTGGGCGCGTGGGAAACCGAAGCCCAGCGGGTCGAAGGTGAGCGTGTCGATGGTGCCGGCCCGGACCCGCCAGATGGTGCTGGTGGTCGTCGTGGTCAGCTCATCGAGACCATCGTCACCGTGCACCACCAGCACGCTGGCCCCCCTGGCCGCGAAAACCCCCGCCATCACTTCAGCCAGGTCGCCGAAGGCGCAACCGATCAACCCCGCCCGCGGTGCGGCCGGATTGGTGAGCGGCCCCAGGATGTTGAACACCGTCGGGACGCCGATCTCCCGGCGCGGCGGGCCCGCGTGCTTAAGCGACGGATGGAACACCGGGGCGAAGCAGAAACCGATTCCCACCTCGGCAACGCAGCGCGCCACCTGCTCGGGGCCGAGATCGATCCGAACCCCCAGTGCTTCAAGCATGTCGGCGCCGCCACTTCGCGACGACGCCGCCCTATTGCCGTGTTTGACCACCGGCACCCCGGCCGCCGCCACCACGATCGCGGCCATGGTGGACAGGTTCACCGTATTGGCCCGATCGCCGCCGGTCCCGACGACATCGACGGTGTCGGTGCCGATCACATCGGTCGGCACCCGCCGCGCATGGGCCAGCATGGTGTCGGCCAGTTCACGCACCTCGGCGGCCGTCGGGCGCTTCATCTTCATCGACACGCCGAAGGCGGCGATCTGAGCCGGCGTTGCCGCCCCGGTCATGATCTGGTCCATCGCCCAGGCAGCCTCCCCACGGACGAGCTCTGATCCGGTGGTCAATCGGCCCAAGACCTGCGGCCATGACGAATTCGGGAGGCCCTCGGCAGGCCCGGCGACGGGTGATTCCACCGCCAGATCGTCGCATGCCGGGCACCATCCACCAAGGCCGGAAAGCGGCCCCGGAAAAACTTGTTGTGACCAATTCGGCCCCTGGCTGTACCTCAACAACTACAAAGCGTCATACTTCTTCTTGTGACGAGTGCTGCAGGTACCTCCGGAACCGCCATAACGTCGCGGGTGCATTCGCTGAACCGACCCAACATGGTCAGTGTCGGCACCATCGTGTGGCTTTCCAGTGAGTTGATGTTCTTTGCTGGACTGTTCGCGATGTACTTCACCGCGCGCTCCCACTCCGGAGGGGTATGGCCGCCGCCGCCCACCGAGTTGAACCTCTATCAGGCCGTGCCGGTCACTCTGGTGCTGATCGCGTCGTCGTTCACCTGCCAGATGGGCGTGTTCGCTGCCGAGCGCGGCGACGTGTTCGGGCTGCGCCGGTGGTACACGATCACCCTGCTGATGGGCCTATTCTTTGTCATCGGCCAGGGCTATGAGTACTACCACCTGGTGACGACCGGCACGACGATCGCCTCCAGCGCCTACGGCAGCGTCTTCTACATGACAACGGGTTTCCACGGCCTGCACGTCGTCGGCGGCCTGATTGCCTTCGTGATGCTGCTGATGCGCACCCGGATGAGCAAGTTCACCCCGGCCCAAGCGACCGCGGCGATCGTGGTGTCGTACTACTGGCACTTCGTCGACATCGTCTGGATCGCCCTGTTCGCGACGATCTACTTCATCCGTTGATGAGAAGGGGTTCGATGTTCAGCGGTTCGGTGTTCAAGAAGGGGTCCGGGATGACCGACAAGTCGCGCCGACGGTTACACCGACGGCTGACCGGGGCCGTTCTGCTGCTGTTCGGTCTGATGCTGGCCGGCGTCACGGCCGCCACCCTGACGCCGAAGCCGCAGGTGGCCGTCGCCGACGAGTCGCAGTCCGCGCTGCTGCGGACTGGGCAGCAGCTCTACGACACAGCGTGCATAACCTGCCACGGCGCGAACCTGCAGGGCGTGACCGGCCGCGGCCCCAGCCTGGTCGGAGTGGGCGAGGCAGCGGTGTTCTTCCAGGTCAACACCGGTCGGATGCCCATGATGCGCAACGAGGCACAAGCCATGCGCAAACCGCCGAACTTCGACTTGGCGCAGACCGATGCGCTCGGCGCGTACGTGCAGAGCATGGGCGGCGGGCCCCTGGTCCCCCGCGACGCCAACGGCCAGGTCGCCGACAAGTCGCTGATCGGCAACGACGTCGCCCGCGGCGGCGACCTGTTCCGCCTCAACTGCGCGTCATGCCACAACTTCACCGGCCGCGGCGGTGCGCTGTCATCCGGTAAGTACGCGCCCGGCTTGGATCCGGCCACCCCCGCGCAGATCTACACCGCGATGTTGTCCGGTCCGCAGAACATGCCCAAATTCTCCGACCGCCAACTCGGACCGGAGGAGAAGAAAGACATCATCGCCTACGTGCGGTCGTCAGCGGAGACGATGAATCCGGGCGGCTACGGCCTGGGCGGTTTCGGTCCGGCATCTGAGGGCATGACAATCTTCATCATCGGAATCGTGGCCGCCATCGGGGTCGCGATGTGGATCGGGGCACGGTCATGAGTGAGTCGAGTAATCCGCAGGGCGAAAACCTCTCCGCGATGTCGGAGTCCGAACTCGCCGCCCTCGGCGGTCGGATGGACGGCGTCGAGACGGTCTTCAAGGAAGACCGCTGGCCGGTTCCCGGCACCCGCGCCGAGAAGCGGTCCGAACGCCTGGTGGCGTTCTGGCTGCTGTTCGGCGGTGTGATGGGCCTGCTGCTGCTCCTGGTTTTCCTGTTCTGGCCGTGGGAGTACAAGCCATACGGCGTCAAAGGCAACCTGCTGTACTCCTGGGCGACCCCGATGTACGGGATCACTTTCGGTCTGTCCATCCTGGCGATCGGTGTCGGCGCGGTTCTGTACCAGAAGCGGTTCATCCCCGAGGAGATCTCGATCCAGGACCGCCACGACGGGCGTTCCCCGGAGATTGATCGCAAGACCTCGGCCGCAACCCTGGTCGACGCATTCGACAGTTCGACGATCAAGCGCCGCAAGATGATCGGGATGGCGGCCGGCATCGGTCTCGGCGCGTTCGGTCTCGGAACCCTGGTCGCCGCACTCGGCGGCATCATCAAGAACCCGTGGAAGCCGGTAGTGCCCACCGCCAACGGCCCGAAGGCCGTGCTGTGGACGTCGGACTGGACGCCCCGGTACAACGGCGAAACCATCTACCTCGGCCGGGCAACCGGACGGCCCGGCGAATCGCCGTTCATCAAGATGCGCCCGGAGGATATCGACGCCGGCGGTATGGAGACGGTGTTCCCCTGGCGCGAGGAGGACGGCGACGGCACCACGGTGGAGTCCCATGAACGGCTCACCCACATCTCGTTCGGCGTCCGCAACCCGGTCATGCTGATCCGCATCAAGCCGGTCGACATGCCCCGCGTCGTCAAGCGCCAGGGCCAGGAGAGCTTCAACTTCGGTGAGCTGTTCGCCTTCACCAAAGTGTGCTCACACCTGGGATGCCCGTCCTCGCTGTACGAACAGCAGACCTATCGCATCCTCTGCCCCTGCCACCAGTCGCAGTTCGATGCGCTGCACTTCGCGCGGCCGATCTTCGGACCGGCAGCCCGCGCCTTGGCCCAACTTCCGATTACTATCGACAAGGACGGCTATCTGGTCGCCAACGGCGACTTCATCGAACCCGTAGGACCGGCATTCTGGGAGCGCAGATCATGAGCAATAGCGTCGCCGACCGCCTCGATAAGGCTGCCGACAATATCGACTCGCGATACCACCCGTCGGCGGCGTTGCGCCGCCAGCTGAACAAGGTCTTCCCCACTCACTGGTCGTTCCTGCTGGGTGAGGTCGCTCTGTACAGCTTCATCATCCTGCTGCTCACCGGCGTCTACCTGACCCTGTTCTTCGACCCGTCGATGGCGCACGTCACCTACGAGGGCGTATACCAGCCCTTGCGCGGCATCCAGATGTCGCGGGCCTACGAGACAGCCCTCGATATCAGCTTCGAGGTGCGCGGCGGTCTTTTCGTCCGCCAGGTCCACCACTGGGCGGCGCTGCTGTTCGCCGCGGCGATCATGGTGCACCTGGCCCGCGTCTTCTTCACCGGGGCATTCCGCAGACCCCGCGAGGCCAACTGGATGATCGGCGCGCTGCTGCTCATCCTGGCGATGTTCGAGGGTTTCTTCGGCTACTCGCTTCCCGACGACCTGCTGTCGGGCACCGGCGTCCGCGCCGCGCTCTCCTCGATCACCCTGGGCCTGCCCCTGATCGGCACCTGGATGCACTGGGCGCTGTTCGGCGGAGACTTCCCCGGCGACATCATTATCCCGCGCCTCTACGCCCTGCACATCCTGGTTCTACCCGGGATCATGCTGGCGCTGATCGGCATTCACCTAGCGCTGGTGTGGTTCCAGAAGCACACCCAGTTCCCCGGCCCGGGACGCACCGAGACCAACGTCGTCGGCGTGCGTGTGATGCCGGTGTTCGCGGTGAAGTCCGGCGCGTTCTTCGCGATGATCGTCGGCATCCTGGGTCTGATGGGCGGCCTGCTGCAGATCAACCCGATCTGGCAACTCGGGCCCTACAAGCCGTCCCAGGTGTCGGCCGGGTCGCAGCCCGACTTCTACATGATGTGGACCGACGGCCTGATCCGGCTGTTCCCGCCGTGGGAGATCTACATCGGCAACCACACCATCCCGGCTGCCGTCTGGGTGGCGGTGATCATGGGCATCGTGTTCCTGCTGCTGATCATCTATCCGTTCCTTGAACAGCGGTTCACCGGTGACGATGCTCACCACAACCTGCTGCAGCGGCCCCGTGACGTCCCGGTCCGAACCGGGATCGGAGCGATGGCGATCGCCTTCTACATGGTGCTGACCTATAGCGCGATGAACGACATCCTGGCCTACAAGTTCCACATCTCGCTAAACGCGATGACGTGGATCGGCCGGATCGGGATGCTGGTGCTTCCTCCCCTGGTGTTCTTCATCGCCTACCGGTGGGCAGTTGCACTGCAACGCAGCGACCGCGAGGTTCTCGAGCACGGTGTTGAGACCGGCATCCTCAAGCGGCTGCCGCACGGTGCCTATATCGAACTGCACCAGCCGCTGGGGCCGGTGGACGATCACGGCCACCCGATCCCGCTCGAATACCAGGGCGCGGCATTGCCCAAACGGATGAACAAGCTCGGATCCGCCGGTAAACCGGGTAGGGGCAGTTTCCTGACCGCCGATCCGGCATCTGAGGATGCCGCACTGAACGAAGCGGCACACGCCTCCGAGGTGCGGGCTCTCACCGCCCTGAAGGAGTACCAGGACGACGAGCCGCATGGGAACGGCAACGGATCCAACGGAAACGGATCCAACGGAAACGGGTCCCGCGGAAACGGGTCCAACGGAAGTGGAAACGGGAACGGTTCCCACGGGCACTGAAACCCGCACGACGAGAAGGGCCCCAGCCGATGGCTGGGGCCCTTCTCGTTGTGCGCCTGTTTGCGTCCCAGCTGAATTTGCCAATCTTCCGAACCGATGGAGCGAAGTGGCGTTGTTGCCAACGCCACCGACGGGTGCGGACTCCCGCGAGGCTGGGCCTGCGATCGCGCCCGAGAAACGGCACTCTGGAATCAGAAACGGCCTCACCGCGATGTGAGGTGTATGACGATAGCCGGATGGATCCCGATGAACAGCGGGCCACCGTCTTTCGCGGCGGGGCCGTCTACACCCTCGATCCCGTCCGGCCCTGGGCGCAGGCAGTGGCGGTGCGCGGCCGGGACATCCTCGCGGTGGGTACCGAGGTGGAGGTGACGGCGGCCGCGGGCGCCGGTCCGCGGGTGATCGACCTCGACGGCCGGATGCTTCTGCCGGGCTTCGTCGAGGCCCACATCCATCCGTTGCTGGGCGGACTGCTCACCTCCGGGGTCGACTTGCAGGTCAACGATCGCGAGGCCGCGCTGTCGGCGGTGGCCGACTACGCCCGAGCCAACCCCGACGGCCTGGTGCGCGGATTCGGCTGGCGGATGGACATGTTCGGCCCAGGGGGTCCACACCGCCATGCCTTGGACGAGATCCTGCCGGACCGACCGGCGCTGCTGTTCGCGATCGACGCTCACAGCGCATGGGCGAACAGCGCGGCCCTGCGGGCTGCCGGCATCACCAGGGACACCCCAGATCCGGTGCCGGGCTTCAGCTACTACGCCCGCGATGCCGACGGCGAACCGACCGGCTACGTGCTGGAGGCGCCTGCCCTGCTCGCCGTCCTCGGGGGAATCGACCCGCCGACGCCCGACCGGCTGGCCGCGCTGTTCGCCGAGTGGGCGGTCCAGGCCGCCGCCGCCGGGATCACCGCTGTGTTCGACGCCGGAATGCCGCCTCTCGCAGAGGACCCCGACGGGCTGGCCGACATCTACCTCGATGCAGAGGCCCGCGGCGCACTCCCGTTCCGGGTGGTTGTCTCACACATGGTGAAGGACGCGCCGATCGACGACGCGGTTGCCGCGACGTTGCGGCTTGGCGACCGGGTGGGCACCGAACTGGTCGGCGGTGCGGTGATGAAGATCATCGGTGACGGCGTGTTGGAGGGCCACACCGGCCACCTGTTCGAGCCCTACGCCGACCGGCCCGACACCGTCGGGCAGACCCCATTCTCCTCGGAGCAGTGGCGCCGGATGATCGTCGAGGCCGACGCCGCCGGACTAGACGTGCACGTGCACTCCATCGGCGACCGAACCACCCGGATCGCGCTGGACGCCATCGAGGAGGCGATCGCGGCCAACGGGCCACGGGACCGCCGGCACGCCATCGCGCATCTGGAGTTGGTCGATGACGCCGACCTTCCTCGGTTCGGCCAGTTGGGCGTCATCGGGCAGTTCTCCGCCAACTGGATGGCCGCTGACCCCAGCAACACGGTCACCGTCCAGCAGCGCTGCGGGGCCGAACGATTCGCGACCATCTATCGGCCGCGCGCCCTGTTGGACGGCGGCGCGACGATCGCGTTCGGCAGCGATTGGCCGGCATCGGGCTGGTTCTCCACCTACAAGCCGCTGGACGCGATCGAGACCGCGGTCACCCGCCAGTCCGTCGGGGAGCCTGACATGCCCGTTCTGGAACCGTTGCGCGAAAGGTTGGATCTGGGCCAGGCGCTGCATGCCGCGACGCTGGGCGCAGCGATGCAGCTGCGCCTCGACCACCTGGTCGGCTCCATCGAGCCCGGTAAGCGCGCTGACCTTGTTGTGCTGGGAAACAACCTGTTCGATGTCGAGCCGCACCGGATCGCCGCGACACAGGTGGAGATGACGATGATGAACGGCCGACTCACCCACGGTGGGAACGAATCGCCAGATTAGCCCGCAATGCACTCCCCGGTCGGCACTCAGGCCTGCTCGGCCGCCTCAACCAACTGCCGCTGGAATGTCACCAGGATCGCCGGCATGGCGACGGTGATGACTCCGGCGACCCCGAGAGCCGCCCAGGCGGCGGTATCACTGGACACCGCGAGCAGATAGGTCGCGACGGCGACCGCCGTCAGCGCCAGGCCCATGGCCCCGAGCAAGGAGGTGGTGCCGCGCAGCCACACCCGGTCCAGCAGCGCGGCCGAGATCCGCGCAACATCATCGGCCGCGTCGGTTTCGCGGCGGGCGGACGGATCGACGCCGAACACCCGAAGCTTCTCCGTCGGCGCATCAGCAGCACGGACCGGGGCCTCCACGGCGGGCATCTCGGACTGGGGCTCCGTCTGAGCGGTCCGTCGGGCCCGGACCAGCAACGGGATCGCCCCCACGATGACGATCGCGGAGACCGCGATGATGCTGTACAGCAGCCACGAGGATTGGCCGCCCGCCTCGCCGGCCTGTCCGCTGCCGAGGCGGACCAGCGCCACCGTGGCGATCACCGTGGCGGCCAGCAGGACCAGCCAGATCGCCCCGCACACCCCGACCAGAATCCGGTCCCCCGTCTCCGGCGAACCTCCGGTCCCCGACTCGACGTCTGCCGCTTCCGAGCCCATCAGCAACTCGTCTGCGCGGCGTTGTTCTGATTCGATGAGAGCACCGTCCCGTCATTAGTGGTGATCGAGCAGTTCAGCCTGCTGACCAGGAACAGGCTGGAGGCCTGTACCGAGCCCACGTCAGACTGTGAAATCGGGGTCACCGTCAGCGACCAGGGGATGTAGACGTTGCGCTGGGTGCGTCGTCGGCCCGAGGCGTCGACATAGGTCACCGAGATGATGTCGCCGGGCGCCTTGGTGCCGGTCACGGAGTACGTCACCTGTCGCGGGCCGGCTGGGGTCGTTGGCGGAGGCGGCGGCGGAGGCTCGGCGGTCTCCGGTGGCGGCGGCGGAGCCTCCGGAACCACCGGAGGCGGCGGGGGCGGCGGCGCGGGTTCGGGAGTCACCGTGACCGTCTCGGGTGGCGGCGGTGGCGGAGGCGGCGGCGGTGGAGGGGGCTCGGTCGTCGGTGGCGGCGGCGGCGGAGGTGTGGTGATCTCGTCCTGAACCGGTGGTGGCGGGACGGTGGTTGTGACGGGCGTGGCCAGATTGTCGGTGTCGGTCGTGGTGACCAGCAGCGAGACCGAGACTACAAGCGAGATGGCGGCGACGATGGCGGTGACGCCGACCACCCACGGCCACTTCGGCGGCGGAAGACCCTCGGAGGCCTCACCGCCCCGGTCATAACTGTCGTAGTCGAAGAGATCCAGTTCGGCGGGGAGATACGGCGCGATGGTGTACTGCTCGGACTCCGGGGCGGAGTAGGCGCGGGAGAAGCCGGTATCGGTCAGCTCCTCCCGGTCGTCGACCGGGAGGTCCAACGGCTGATCACCGGGAATCCCGTCCGGCGGATTCGGCCCGCTCATCCTCGCCCAGTTCCTCTTTCGACTCCCCTATACGTCGTACCCGGCGCCGGGTCCGCCCTCACCCGGGTGAGAACACTACCCAACCGGAGCGGCGGGAGGGGCACAGCACACCGTGTGGTGACCGAATGGCCCCGGAACGGGACCCTGACGGTCAGTGCTTCTCGGGCCCCACGTAGTACTCGAAGACCAGACCCGAGACCGCGCCCAGAACCAGGACGATACCGGCCGCGATCAGCCAGGGCAGCCACAGCGCCGCCCCGACTGCTGTGATCGAGAAGGCCAGCGCGATCATGATCGGCCACCAGCTGTGCGGGGGGAAGAAGCCCAGCTCGCCGGCACCATCGGCGATGTCGGCATCCTCGTAGTCCTCCGGGCGGGTGTCGAGACGACGAGCCACGAACCGGAAGAATGTGCCGATGATCAACGTCAGGCCGGCGGTGAGCAGCAGAGCCGTGGTCCCGGCCCACTCAAATCCGCCCGGCTTCTCGAAAACCGCCGTCAGCGTCCCGTAGGCGACGGCAGCGAGGAGGAAGAATCCGGTGAGGATCTCGAACAGTCGGGCTTCGATGCGCATATCGCACTCCCCTACTTCGTGGCCTGCGCGGCGGCAGTCTCGGGCTTCGGGATCACCTGTTCACCCCGACGGGTGTCGAAGGGCTTGGTGCTGATCGCGAAGGGCTCCTCGTTGATCGCCTTGAGGGCCTCGGCGTTGGTCTTGCCGGCGATGCGGGCCTCCAGGTAGGTCTTGAAGGCGGCCGGTTCAACGACCCGGACCTCGAAGTTCATCATCGCGTGGTAGGTCCCGCACATCTCGGCGCAACGACCGACGAACGCTCCGGTCTTGGTGATCTCGGAGACCTGCCAGATGTTCTCGGAGTGGTTTTCCTTGGGGTTGGGGAGCACATCTCGTTTGAACAGGAATTCCGGAACCCAGAACGAGTGGATGACGTCGGCGGAGGCCTGCTCGAATTCGATGCGTTTGCCCGCGGGCAGCACCAGGATCGGGATCTCGTCGCTGGTGCCGAGGGTCTCGACCTTGTCGAATTTCAGGTAGGTCTTGTCCTCGGGATTCTTGCCGGTGATCGCACCGATACGCTCGCCGCCGTCGGAGTCCCCACCCTCGGGCACCGATGCCAGCGCGGCACTGCGGGCCGGATCCGCGCCGTCGTAGTCGAAGCTGCCGTCGGCGAAGTTGACCTTCTGGTACCCGAATTTCCAGTTCCACTGGAACGCGGTGACGTCGACGACGACCTCGGGTTTCTTCATGTCGGTGAACTTGTTCTGGGTCATCACGGTGAAGTAGAAGAGCACCGAGATGATCAGGAAGGGGACGACGGTGAGGACCAGTTCCAGCGGCATGTTGTAACCGAACTGGCGGGGAAGCTCGTCGTCTCCCTTCTTCTTGCGGTGAAATGCCGCGGTCCAGAACATCAGTGCCCAGACGATCACACCGATGACAAGCGCGGCGATCACCGAGCCGAGCCATAGCGTGTGGTTCGCGTGCGCCTCCGGGGTGATTCCGTTCGGCCAGCCCAAGGCCAATCCCTCGCGCCAACTGCATCCGCTGAGGGCCAGCGCCAGCGCTGAGAATGTGACGGCCAGCCCCGCGGTCCGGCGCCGGGATCGGGTCCCCGGGCGGCTGGTGGAATGGCCAAGCCCGCGTGGTGTCACTGTGGCGCCTCCTGTGTCACAAGCTGGGCCGATGACCTTCGCCGGCACCAGGAAGGTGTCGGCCGAACGCTCATCGCCACGTCGAATACTACGCAGCGTAGACCACCAATCACCAGCAGGCCGAGACACCCGGCGAATCAGTTCTCCGGCGGATTCTCGCCCGGTTTCGGCGGTCGGGCATACTGAGCCGCGTGTGCGGACTGATTGCCCTGGTAGGACATGAGGCCGGCACCATCGACAGCGGCACCGTCGAGGCGGTCGCCGGCTCGTCGCACCTCATGCGCCACCGCGGCCCCGACGAGCCCGGAACCTGGGCCGACAACCAGGTGGTCCTGGGTTTCAACCGGCTCTCCATCATCGATATCGCCCATTCTCACCAGCCACTGCGCTGGGGACCGCCCGACGAACCCGATCGATACGTCCTGGTGTTCAACGGCGAGATCTACAACTACCTGGAATTGCGCGCCGAACTGGCCGAGCGGCACGGGGCACGGTTCGCCACCGACGGCGACGGCGAGGCGATCCTCGCCGCCTACCACTTCTGGGGTACCGGGGCGCTGACCCGGCTGCGCGGGATGTTCGCGTTCGCGCTGTGGGACACCGTGCGCGGCGAACTGTTCTGTGCGCGCGACCCGTTCGGTATCAAGCCGTTGTTCATGGCCTCCGGGCCGGGCGGCACCGCGGTCGGCAGTGAGAAGAAATGCCTACTCGACCTCGCCGACATCCTCGGCCTGGACACCGGCATCGACACCCGGGCCCTGCAGCACTACACGGTTCTGCAGTACGTGCCCGAACCGGAGACCCTGCATCGCGGGGTCCGCCGGCTGGAGTCCGGCTGCTACGCGGTGATCCGCCCCGGCCACGCTCCGAAGGTCACCCGGTACTTCCGGCCGCGGTTCGACGCCGTCGCGTTCCGCAGTGGCGCGGAGCAGGCCCGCTACGACGAGATCACCGCCGTCCTGGAGGACTCGGTGGCCAAGCACATGCGGGCCGATGTGACCGTGGGCGCGTTCCTGTCCGGCGGGATCGACTCCACCGCCATCGCCGCGCTGGCGATCCGCCACAATCCCCGGCTGATCACCTTCACCACCGGATTCGAGCGGGAGGGCTTCTCCGAGGTAGACGTCGCCGTCGCCTCGGCCGAGGCGATCGGCGCCCGGCACGTCACCAAGGTGGTCAGCCAGGCGGAGTTCGTCGCCGCCCTGCCCGAGATCGTCTGGTACCTCGACGAGCCGGTGGCCGACCCCGCCTTGGTGCCGCTGTTCTTCATCGCCCGCGAAGCCCGCAAACACGTGAAGGTGGTGCTGTCCGGGGAGGGCGCCGACGAACTCTTCGGCGGCTACACCATCTACCGGGAACCGCTGTCGTTGAAGGGATTCGACTACCTGCCGAAGAAGGTGCGCAAATCCCTCGGCAAGGCGTCGCGGCCGTTGCCGGCGGGAATGCGCGGAAAGAGCCTGCTGCACCGCGGCTCGCTGACGCTGGAGGAGCGCTACTACGGCAACGCCCGGAGTTTCTCCGACGAGCAACTGCGGGCGGTGCTGCCCGGTTTCTCCCCGGAGTGGACCCACACCGATATCACCGCCGGCATCTACGCCGAGTCGCAGGGCTGGGACCCGGTGGCCCGCATGCAGCACACCGACCTGTTCACCTGGCTGCGCGGCGACATCCTGGTCAAGGCCGACAAGATGACGATGGCCAACTCACTGGAGTTGCGGGTTCCCTTTCTGGACCCGGAGGTGTTCGCGGTGGCCTCCCGATTGCCGTTCGACCAGAAGATCACCCGCACCACCACCAAGTACGCGCTGCGGCGGGCGCTGGAGCCGATCGTGCCGGCCCATGTGCTGCACCGGGCCAAGCTGGGCTTCCCCGTTCCGATCCGGCACTGGCTGCGTGCCGGGGAACTGATGGACTGGGCCTACCGGATGATCGACGTCTCACAGGCCGGCCACCTGGTGGATCTGACCGCGGTGCGCAACATGCTCGACGAACACCGGGCCGGCGACTCCGACCACAGCAGACGGTTGTGGACGGTGCTGATCTTCCTGCTCTGGTACGCGATCTTCGTCGAACGCAGCATCATCCCGCAGATCAGCGAACCGCAGTATCCGGTCCAGCTGTGAGCGCGCAGCCCGTTACAGGGCTGCGCTAGGGTTCTCCCACAATGTGTGCCGAAGCCCAGGACGGCCCGAATCAGGCCCTCGTCTGCCAGGTGTGCCAATCGACGGTCCCACCGGGGTCTTTCTGCGGGAACTGCGGTGCCACGGCCCGGGCACTCCGGACCGGACTTCGGTCCGCAACCTTCGCCGTCGCCCCCGACGAACGCGTCGCAGTGCCGCTGATCACCAGTTCGGTGTTCCCCCAGCTGGCCGAGAAATACCGCACCCCGTTCCGTCATGGGCTGTTCCTGTTGGTGACGATGCTGGTGGCGTTCTCGATGCTGCGGCTGCTGGGACCGTTGGTCATCGTCGTCGCGCTCGGTATGCCACTGCTGTTCGGGCTTTACGTGTGGCGGTCGGACGCCTTCAAGGACATCTCCACCATCGCCCTGACGATCTCGATAGGTGTTGGCCTCGTGTCCGGCGCCGCATGGTGGCTGTGGACCGGGCATGCCGTCTCGGCCGCCTACGACATCCCTCTGGGAGCCGCCGCCCAACTCACCGAAGTCATCGGGTTCGGTCTGGCGATCACCCTGGCCGGGACCGTGCTGATGCTGCTACCCGCTCCGGCGGTGCGGCTGCTGCGCCTGAATACACCGGAATCCCTGGACGGTTTCCTGATCGGCGCCCTGGGTGCGCTGTCCTACTCGGCGGCTGGGACCATCGCCTGGCTGACGCCCCAATTCGTCGCGGGCCAGTTGGACAATTACGGCCCCTGGCGGCTGTTGGAGGAGGCGAGTCTCTACGGGCTCGTCGATCCACTGACCGGGGCGGCGGCAGGCGGAGCGGTCGGGCTGGCACTGTGGTTCCGTCCGGCCCGCCGGGACGGGCGGCAACCTGGGCATGTGCGCATCCTGCTGTGGCTGGTGGCCGCCGCCTGCACCATGCTCTATCTGGCCGTCTACATCGTGGATGCCGCTGAGCTGCCACGGGACTGGGAAATGGGGATCGACGTCGTGATCACCGCCCTGTCCATGGTGACGGCGCGGGTGGGCGTTCAGGCGTCGCTGCTCTACGAGCAACCCGACCCCACCAGCCTCGTTCCGCTGTGGTGCGACGACTGCGAAGCGTTGGTCCCGGATATGCCCTTCTGCCCGCAATGCGGGGCCGCCGCACGTGCGATGTCGCGGTCCGCGCGCCGCGAGCGCCGGCAGGCCCCGACGGCGAGCAGGGAGAACGTCTGACCGTGAACCGCCCCCTTCGCAGGCTCGTGCATGTGACCGGCACGATGGTGCTGGTCGGCACTCTTGCCTTGCTCGGCGCCGACCGGCCGGCGCTGCCCCGGCCCGGCGGCGTCATCGCGGGGCCGTTGGCGCGGCTGTTGGCCGCCTCGTCTGATCTGGGCCCGGCCCGGGCAGAACGGGTGCAGGTGACCGCGTTGCTCCATCGGCAGGATCCGCCCACCCGGCTCGAAAGCTGGGCGCGTACTCATGGTTTGTCGGTCCGCTGGCGCGACGGTGACGGGTGGGCGATCGTCGAGGGCGGCCCGGCCGACCTCGGCCGGGCTCTGGGGGTGGCGGTACACGACTACCGGGCCGGCGACGGCCCGAGTCCGGGCCGGGTGTTCTACGCCTCTGCCCAGCAGCCCGCCGTCCCCCTCCCGGTCCGGTCCGAAGTGGCCGGCCTCGGGCGGATCCTGAACTATCTGCCCTACCGGGAGTCCCGCCCCCCGACGCCGCCGCGCGACGTTCCCGACGGTGGCCTGCTGCCCAACCAGTTGCTGACCGCCTATAACGCCACCCCTCTGACCGACGCCGGCTACACCGGCAAGGGAATCACTGTCGTCGTGTTCGCCTTCGACGGCTTCGACCAGCCGGATATGGACAGTTTTGCCGACTTGTTCGATCTACCCGCGTTCACTCCCCAGGTCGTCGGGGGTATGGCCGAACAACGCAGCGGTGAGGCCACGATGGACCTGCAGGTGATCCATGCCGTGGCACCGGACGCCAAACTCGTCCTGGTCAACGCCCGCCCCAGTGTCGAGGGCGATGGCGGCTTGGAGAAGCTGGGCCGGCTGCTGGAGTCGGTGTCGGCCGAATTTCCCGGTGCGATCTGGAGCTTCTCGATCGGCTGGGGCTGCGACCGCGTTTTCACCGCCGCCGATCTGGCCCCGGTGCGTGCCGCCCTGCGAAAGGCGCTGAACAGCGGGACGACACCGTTCGTCGCTACCGGCGACCTCGCCGGGCTGGAGTGCAAGGGCGGTCATGACTGGTCGGATCCACCGAGCCCGGACGATGTCGGTGTCGACGCCTTTGCCTCATTCCCCGAGGTGACGGCCGTCGGCGGCACCCGGCTATCGACAGACGCGCAGGGCACATGGCTCTCCGAGCAGTCCTGGTACGACGTGCCGCTCACCCAGGGATCGGCGGGTGGAGCGTCGGTGCTGTACCGCCGTCCGGCCTGGCAAACCGTGGACCCTGACGCCGGTCCCCCCGATAGCAGGCTCGTCCCCGATATCGCCGCGGTTGGAGACCCGTTCACCGGGGTGAAGTTCGTCTTCGGTCAGCAGGTGCTCGTCGGCGGGGGGACCTCACAGTCGGCACCGATCTGGGCCGGGTTCGCCGCGATCATCAACCAGATGTACAAGGCCCTCGGCGCAGCGCCACTGGGCGAGTTGAATCCGGTGCTCTACCAGCTGGCACAGGGCGCAACCGCACCGAGTTTTCGCGATATCCGCCTCGGCGGCAACGCGATCACACCGGGGGGACGCCCCGGATACGACATGGTGACCGGACTGGGTACTCCGAACGTCGAGAACCTGGCCAAGAACATCCTGCTGGCCCGATCGGCGGCCCGATGACGACGACGGCCCGGCTCCGGAAGATGCTGGCGCGCGGCCCGAAATACTACGCCGTCCTCGGGCTGTGGACCGTCGGCCTGGTGGCCGCGATGCTGGTCATCACCCTGGTCAACAACACCGTCGACAATGCACCCGTCTACCTCTGCCCGCCGGACTGCGGGGGGCCGCCGACGGGTCTGCCGGTGTCGAGCCACCCCCGTTTCACCGCCCCCGGCGGGGAGTTCTCGGTGGCCCACCCGGCTCCCGGGGCCGCGTACACCGTCACCACCGAACCCAACGGGGTCACCGCGACGTGGACGGCCGGGGACGGCGGCACCCTCCGGCTGTTCGGAACACCCGCGGCCGGCCGGGACGCCCGCCAGGTGGTGGACGATCTGATCGCCGATACCTTCCCCGATGCCGTGGTTGACTACGAGTTGCCCAACGCCACCGTGGGTTACCAGCTCGGATACGGTGTGGCTGCCGACTTCGTCCCGGCCGGTCGGGCCGACCCGCTGAGAGTCATCGTCATCGCGGCCGTGAAGAACGACCTGGCACTCGTGGCTGCCGCCGAGGGGCCGTTCCGGCAGTTCCGCCCGGGCTTCGGGCCCGGGCCCCCGTCGCCGGCCAACCTTCAGATCGCCCAGGACATGGGCAAGTACGTCGACAGCTTCAGCTGGCAGGGCGACCCTCCCCGCTGACTGCGATCAGCGCAGCGCGGTGACGATCTCGGCGGCCGCATCGGACCCGTAGGCCTCGGTGAGGCGATCGTGGGCCACGGCCAGGTCCCAGGTCCAGTTCTGGGTTCCGGTGGTCTCCAGCACCAGCACCGCGACCAGCGAGCCCAGCTGGGCCGAGCGTTCCAGATCCAGGCCGGCCCCGCGGCCGGTGAGGAAGCCGGCCCGGAACGCGTCACCGACACCGGTCGGGTCAACCTGCTCGGTCTCCGGCACCACCCCGACGTGGAGGGTGCTGCCGTCGGCACTGATGAGATCGACGCCCTTGGCGCCCAGTGTGGTGACCCGTAACCCGACCTGGGCGAGCACGTCGGCTTCTGTCCAGCCCGTCTTGGACAGCATCAGATCCCACTCGTAGTCGTTGCTGAACAGGTAGGTGGCGCCGTCGACCAGACGGCGGATCTCCTCGCCGGACAACCGCGCCAGCTGCTGGGACGGATCGGCGGCGAACGCCAACCCCAGCGCGCGGCACTCCTCGGTGTGGGCGAACATGGCGTCGGGGTCATTCGCCCCGACGATCACCAGGTCCGGTTCGCCGACGGCGGCCACCACGTCGGCCAGCCTGATATTGCGCGCGAGCGACATCGCCCCCGGGTAGAAGGACGCGATCTGGGCCATCTCGAGGTCGGTGGTACAGACGAACCGGGCGGTGTGCTGGGTGTCGGAGATCAGAACGTTGTCGCAGTCCACCCCAACCGATTCCAGCCATTCCCGGTAATCGGTGAAATCGACCCCGGCCGCTCCGACGAGCGCCGCCTCGCCGCCGAGGACACCGATGGCGTACGCCATGTTGCCCGCCACTCCGCCCCGGTGCACGACGAGGTCGTCGACCAGGAAACTCAGTGAGACCTTCTGCAGATGCTCCGCCAGCAGTTGTTCGGAGAACCTGCCCGGAAACCGCATCAGGTGGTCAGTGGCAATGGATCCGGTCACCGCGATGGTCACGAAGCGTCCGCCCTTCGATCGTTGGGCAGGCCCGCCGGTGCGCTAGCCTGCGTACAAGAGCCGACTATATGGCCCGGCCGCGCGTCAGTTGTGCCCGGAGTGGCTCGACCGCCGTTTGCGCAGCCGACCGACGACACCCCAGGAGGCGTATCGATGGCTGGCCCGTATCCGCCGCACCCGCCGGGCGGCGCCGAGGGTCAACCGTTCCCCGGTGCATCCGCGTACCCCGCTGAGCCTTATCCGTACCCCGGTGGCTACCCGGGCCCGTTGCCTCCGCCGGTCGGGTTTCCGGCACCGCCCCGACGCGGGCGGGCGCTGCTGTGGACGCTGCTGGGCGTGGGCCTGGTCACCGCGCTCGTCGTCGCGGCCCTCGCGATCGGCGGCGGACGGGCCCGCACCGCAGGTTCCGGGTTCACCGATGCCGCGGCCAAGACGGCGATCCAGAATTATCTGACCGCGCTCTCCGATAGCGATACCGAAGCGGTCGCACAGAACAATCTGTGCGGCATGTTCGATGCCATCAAGGACCGAAAGTCCGACCTGGCGCTGGCCCGATTGGCCAGCGATGCGTTCCGCAAACAGTTCAGCCGCGCCGAGGTCGTCTCGATCGACAAGATCGTGCTGAGCTCGCCCTATCAGGCGCAGGTGCTGTTCACCATGAAGGTGACGCCGGGGTCGATGTCACGTAAGGGCCGCGAGGAGGAGCAGGGCGTCGCGCAACTGCTGCGCCAGGACAACCGATTGCTGGTCTGCTCCTACCTGCTGCGCACCACTGCCCAGTACTGAACCTCGGGACCGGGCTTACCGGATCAGTTGAAAGAGTCGCCGCAGGCGCACGAGCCGGTGGCGTTCGGGTTGTCGATGGTGAAACCCTGCTTCTCGATGGTGTCGACGAAGTCGATCGTGGCGCCCTGGATATACGGCGCGCTCATCCGGTCGACGGTCAGGGTGACCCCGCCGAACTCGGCTGTCAGGTCGCCGTCGAGGACGCGATCATCGAAGAACAGGTTGTACTTGAGCCCGGCGCATCCACCGGGTTGCACGGCGATCCGCAGCGCGAGATCGTCGCGGCCCTCCTGGTCGAGCAGGGCTTTGGCTTTGGCGGCAGCGCCTTCGGTCAGGGCCGCGCCGTGGGTGCCCAGCTCAGCCGTACCCGGATCGGTCGCGGTAGCCGACTCGTCGCTCATAACGTCTCCTCGCGGGATGTCCTGGGCCATGGGATGTGCAGATACGGCCCTCTCGGACAACCGTACCCGGTATCCGGACTATTCCCGCGCCAGTCCGGTCGCCGTCTGCCGGGCCAGCCCGGCCAGTTGTTCGGCGGCATCCCCGATCGCCCGCTCGACCGAACCCGCGTACTCGGACAGCGAATACGCCGCGGTGATCCCGGCGGCCCGCAGCGCCTGTCGCCCGAGGGCGACCTGACCGGCGAGCACCAGCACCGAAACATCGTGCGACCGCGCCGCGGCAGCCAGCGCACCGACCACTTTGCCGTGCAGCGACTGATCGTCGAGGCGTCCCTCGCCGGTCACCACCAGGTCCGCGGCGGCGAGTTCCGCGGCCGTACCGGTATGACCCGCGATCAGGGCCGCCCCCGATTCCCGGTGCCCGCCCAGCGCCAGCAGGGCCGCACCCAGCCCGCCGGCTGCACCCGCGCCGGGCAGCCCGGTGACCGCCCGGCCGCAGGCCCCCTCCAAATGCGCCGCCCAATCGGTCAGCCGGGCCTCCAACAACTCGACCGTCACGGGGTCGGCACCCTTCTGCGGGCCGAAGACCCGGGCCGCGCCGGCCGGTCCGAGCAACGGGTGCTCCACATCGGTGGCCGCGATCACATCCACGCCGGCCAGCCTTCGGCAGGCCGCGTCGATACCCCCAAGGGCCTGCACCATGCCGCGGCCACCATCGGTGCTGCCGCTGCCGCCCAGTCCCACGACGACGGTGCGGGCTCCGGCGTCGAGGGCGGCGTCGATCAGCTGACCCACCCCTGCGCTGTGGGCAGCCACCGCGGTGGACGGCGTGGGCGGGCCGCCCAGCAGTGCCAGCCCGCAGGCTTGCGCACACTCGATGTAAGCCGTGCGAGTCACCTCGTCGAAGACCCAGGCCGCGTCCACCTCGGCGGCCAGCGGCCCGGCCACGGAAATGCGGCGTACCTGCATGTGCGGATGCCGGCTGGCCAGCACGTCGACGAACCCCGGGCCGCCGTCGGACTGCGGCACCGCCACCAGGGTGTCGTCGGGTCGGGCCTGCCGCCAACCCGACTCGATGGCGCGGGCGGCGCCGACCGCGGTGAGGCTGTCCCCGAAGCAGTCCGGAGCGATGAGCACGCGCAGGCCCGTCATTGACAGCAGGCTACGGTGCCGGCTTCGCGGGCGCATGACACGCGGGCCGGCCGGCGCAGTAACCTGGCAGATGTGAAACTGCTGGGCCGCCGCAACGATGAGGCCGACGACGCCGACGGCGCGGCCGAGGCCGCGATCACCCCGGAGCCGGCCGCGCCGGCCCGGACCACCGCCCCCAAGGGCCGTCCCACCCCTAAACGCAATGACAAGCGTCGCGGCCCGGTTGCGCCGGCGCCGCAGACCACCGCCGAGGCACGCAAGCGGCGCAAGGAGATGCGCGCGACGATGACCAAGGAGGAACGGCGGGCTGAGAAGGCCAAACGCCGCGCCGCCCTGGCCAACCGCCGGGAGAGGATGATGGCCGGCGAGGAAGCCTTCCTGCTGCCGCGCGATCAGGGACCGGTCCGCCGCTACGCCCGGGATATCGTCGACTCACGGCGCAACGTGCTCGGCCTGTTCATGCCGGCCGCCCTGTTCATTCTGTTCATCGTGATGGCGATGCCCCAGCTGCAGTACTACACCTCACCGGCGATGCTGATGCTGATGCTGGTGATGGGCGCGGACGCCATCCTGTTGGCCCGCAAAGTGAACAGAGCCGTCGACGCGAAGTTCCCCGACCACGCCGAGACCCGTTTCAAGTTGGGTTTGTACGCGGTGGGCCGGGCCTCCCAGCTGCGTCGGATGCGGGCACCGCGGCCGCAGGTATCACGCGGCGCCAAAGTCCTCTGAGCGCCGGGTGCGCACCCTGGTGCTGGGCGGTATTCGCTCGGGCAAGTCACGGTGGGCCGAGGCTGCCATTACCGAGAATCTGACCGACGGTGACACGGTGTGCTACGTCGCAACGGGTGCCGCTCTCACAGCCGACCCGGACTGGGAGCAGCGGATTGCCACCCACCGTCATCGTCGGCCACCGTCCTGGAGCACCGCCGAGACGGCTGAGGTGGCCGCCCTGCTGCGGACCGATCCCACCACCCCGGTGTTGGTCGACGACCTGGGTGGGTGGCTGACCGCGGTTCTGGACCGCAGCGGCTGGGACGCCGGATCAATCGAGGATGACGTCGAGGAACTGGTCGCCGCCGTCGGTAGGGCATCCACCGACCTCGTGCTGGTCAGCCCGGAAGTGGGCTTGACGGTGGTCCCGGCGACCGCGGCCGGACGCCGTTTCGCCGATGAGTTGGGCAGCCTCAACCAGCGACTGGCCGACTGCTGCGACCGGGTGGTGCTGGTGGTCGCCGGCCAGCCCGTGCCGGTGAAGCCGACCGCGATGACGGCACCGGGATGATCGGATTTGACGAGGTCGCGCCGCCCGATGGCCGGGTCGGGGCGGCAGCGCGCCGCCGCCAGGACCTACTGACCAAACCCCGCGGCGCGCTGGGCCGGCTGGAGGATCTGTCGGTCTGGGTCGCCTCCTGCCAGGGCCACTGCCCGCCACGACAATTCGAACGCGCCAGAGTGGTGGTGTTCGCCGGCGACCACGGCGTCGCCCGCGAAGGAGTGTCGGCCTACCCGGCTGAGGTCACCGGCCAGATGCTGGACAATATCGACGGGGGCGGGGCGGCGGTCAATGTCCTGGCCGATGTGGCCGGCGCGACGGTCCGGGTGGTGGACATCGCGGTGGACCGAGACGACCCCGATGACGCCGCCGTGTACAAAGTGCGCCGCTCCAGTGGCAATATCGCGGTCGCGGATGCGCTCAGCCACGAGGAGGCGCTGGCCGCGATCCAGGCCGGCCGCCAGGTCGCCGACGAGGAGGTCGACGCCGGTGCCGACCTTCTGATCGCCGGTGATATGGGTATCGGAAACACCACCGCGGCAACAACATTGATCGCTGCCCTGACTAGCACCGAACCGGTTCTGGCAGTGGGACGGGGAACCGGTATCGATGACGCGGCCTGGTCGCGCAAGACCGCAGCCGTCCGCGACGCGCTGTACCGGTCACGGGCGGTGCACTCGGATCCAGTCGCCCTGCTCGCCGCCTGCGGCGGCGCCGATCTGGCCGCGATGGCCGGCTTTTGCGCGCAGGCGGCCGTGCGACGGACTCCACTGCTGCTGGACGGACTGGTGGTGACCGCGGCCGCACTGGTCGCCGAGCAGATGGCGCCCGGTGCCCGGTTGTGGTGGCAGGCCGGGCACCGCTCCCCCGAACCCGCCCACGCCATTGCCCTGACCCAGCTCCGACTCGAGCCGATTATCGACCTGGGATTACGTCTGGGCGAGGGTACCGGCGCCGCCGTGGCATTGCCGATCGTCCGCGCGGCGGTGGCCGTGCTGGCCTCGATGGCCACCTTCGCCGATGCGGGGATATCCGGCCCCGAAAGCCCATCGGCCCCATGATCGGCGCTCTGGCAAGCGCTTTCAGGTTCGGCACCGTGGTCCCGGCCGGGCGCGGCGGCGTCGGCCCCGGAGGCGGAACGGTCAGTGCGCTGCCGCTGGTCGGGGTGGCGCTGGGCCTCACCGCGGCGGCGGTTCTGTGGGCCGGGCAGTGGGCCTTCGGTCCGCACAGCCTGCTGGCTGGAGCGGCGGCGGTGACTGTACTGCTGCTGCTGACCCGCGGGCTGCACATCGACGGACTGGCCGACACCGCGGACGGCCTGGGCTGCTACGGCCCGCCGGAGCGCGCGCTGGCGGTGATGCGGGACGGCTCGGCCGGGCCCTTCGGGGTCGCCGCGGTCTCGGTGACAGTGCTGGCCCAGGCGACAGCCTTCGCCGCACTACCGCAAGGGATCTCGGGTACTGCCGGCGCGGTGACCGCCGTCGCCGCCGGCCGGGTTGCCGCCGTGCTGGCGAGTCGCCGCGGGATCCCGGCCGCGGCGGATAGCACCCTGGGCGCCCTGGTGGCGGGCACCCAGTCGCGGGCGGTGTTGGCCGGCTGGGTCCTGGTGATGGCCGGACTCTCGGTGCCGGCCACACCGCGGTTCTGGCAGGGCCCGGTGGTGGTCGTCGTGGCTCTGCTCTGTTCCGCGGCACTCATCGCGCACTGTGTGCGACGGTTCGGCGGCATCACCGGGGACGTCATGGGCGCGGCGATCGAACTGACGACCACCCTGACGCTGGTGGGTCTGGCGATCCGGCACTGAGAAAGCCCCGGGGATCACGTAGCCTGAGGCACCGAATTCGTCCGACGCCCGGGGGTGGCAATGTCCAGAGGCGGCGGCCTTCCCGATGCCGAATGGTTCGAACGGATTGCCGACGGCAGCGGCCTGATTTTCTACATCCTGCGGATACGGCCGGACACCGCCTTCGAGTACCTCGGCTCTGCACTGCAGACCCGGCTGGGGATTGTGACAAGCCCGGGCGCTCCCGTCGACACTGCGGCCGTCTTCGGGCGGATCGACCCTGACTCCGCGGACCGACTGGCCGCCGCTCTCGCGCTGGTACCGGGCCAGGAACTGTCGGTGGACCTGACCTGGCGTCACCTCGATGGCTACTCTGTGCACAGCCGCGCCTGGATGCGCGCCAGCCAACGAGCCGACGGCTCGGTGGTCCAGGAAGGCGTCGTGGAGGACATCACCGAACTGCGCGAGGTTGAAGCGGAGCTTCGCCGTTCCGAGCAGCGACACCGCCTGCTGGCAGAGGTGGACGACGACGGTCAGGTGGTCGAGATCCTCGGCGTGACCCGAGATATCAGCGCGCGCAAGGTGTTCGAAACCGAACTCACCCGGCTGGCGGAGACCGACCCGGTCACCGGCGTGTGGAACCGCCGCCACGGCAGGGAACTGCTGGAGATCGCGGCGGCGCAGCCCGAGCAGGAGGGTCCGCTGTCCGTGCTGATGATCGACATCGACACCTTCAAGGCGATCAATGACACCTACGGCCACGAGGCCGGGGACACCGTGCTCATCGAGTTGGCCCGGCGGCTGACCGGGGCGGTTCGCGGCACCGACATGGTTGCGCGTTGGGGTGGCGAGGAATTCGTCGTCCTGCTGCACGATTGCCCGCTCGACTCTGCGGTCACCCACGCCGAGGCGATCCGCCGTCAGGTCGCCGACGTTCCCTTTCCCGGCGTCGGCATTGTCACGGTGAGCATCGGCGCCGCGCAACTGGCGCCCCACGAGGATGCGGCGTCCTGGCTCGCCCGCTCCGACCGAGCGCTCTACCAAGCCAAACGATCGGGACGCAACACCGTGGTGGCCGGCGAGCGCCGCTAACTCAGCGTCGTCATCCAACCGTGGGTGTCGGCGAAGGTGCCGCGCTGGATCCCGGTCAGGGTGTCCCGCAATGCCATGGTGACCTCGCCCGGTTGACCGTCTCCGACGGTGAACTCGCCCTCGCCGTACTTGACCTGCGAGACCGGAGTGATGACGGCCGCGGTGCCGCAGGCGAACACCTCGGTGATCTCTCCGGCGGCCACCCCTTTGCGCCACTCCTCGACGTCGATCTTGCGCTCCTCCACGGCGAATCCGGCATCCCCGGCCAACTGCAGTAGCGAGTCGCGGGTGATACCGGGCAGCAGTGAGCCGCTGAGTTCCGGGGTCACCAACCGGGCCGACCCGCCGCTGCCGAAGACGAAGAACAGGTTCATCCCGCCCATCTCCTCGATATAGCGGCGCTCGATGGCGTCGAGCCAGACCACCTGATCGCAGCCGTGCGCTGCGGCCTCGGCCTGGGCCAGCAGCGAGGCGGCGTAGTTGCCGCCGAACTTCGCCGCACCGGTGCCGCCCGGGCTGGCGCGGACATACTCGGTGGACAGCCAGACGCTGACCGGTTTGATACCGCCCTTGAAGTACGCGCCGGCCGGCGAGGCGATCACCAGGTAGCGATACTCCGCGGAGGGCCGCACCCCGAGTCCCGGCTCGGTGGCGATGATGAACGGCCGCAGGTACAGCGACTGCTCGCCCCCGGCGGGGGGAACCCACTCGTGGTCCACCGCGATCAGTTGGCGCAGCGATTCCAGGAACATCTCGTCGGGCAGTTCCGGGATCGCCAGTCGCCGGGCCGATGAACGCAGCCGGGCGGAGTTCGCGTCGGGCCGGAAGGAGACGATCGACCCGTCCGCCCAGCGGTAGGCCTTGAGGCCCTCGAAGATCTCCTGGGCGTAGTGCAGGACGATCGCCGACGGGTCCAGTTGGATCGGGCCGTAGGGCAGCACCCGGGCGTCGTGCCAGCCGCGTTCATGGGTGTAGAGAACCGACACCATGTGATCGGTGTAGTACTGCCCGAAGCCGGGATCTGCCAGGATCGCCGCCCGCTCGGCCTCACTCGCCGGATGCGCGGAACGCTCGACGCTGAATTGCGGCGGGGACGTGGCCATGGAGGGATTCTATAACCGGCGCTAGCGCGTCTTGACGTCGACGAACGGCGGCTTGACAAGCTCGCATTCCAAAGGACGGCCGCGCACGTCGACACTGACGGTCGCGCCGTCGGGCAGGTCGGCGTCGGTGTCGATGAGCGCCAGTGCGATCCCGGCGTTCAGCGTGGGCGAGAAGGTGCCGGAGGTGGTGATTCCCACCGGCGCCGCGTCGCGCAGGACGGTCATATCCGCGCGCGGCACCCCCCGGCCGAGCGCGCGAAGGCCCCGCAACAGCCGGCGCGGGCCGGCCTGCTTCTCGGCCAGCAGTGCCGCGCGACCCCAGAAGGCGTCCTTGGACCAGCCGACCGCCCATCCGCAGCGGGCCTGCAGCGGGGAGATCTCCCGGGACAGTTCGTGGCCGTGCAGCGGATAGCCCATCTCGGTGCGCAGGGTGTCGCGGGCGCCGAGGCCGGCAAGTTGACCACCGAGGGCGGCAACCTCCGCTGCCAGGGCGTCGAACACCACCGGCGCGGACTCCCAGGCGGGCAGCAGTTCATAGCCCTGCTCACCGGTGTAGCCGGTCCGGCATACCCGCACCGGTACGCCGGCATACTCCGTGTCGGCGTAACCCATGTAGTCCATATCGTTCGGCAGGCCGAGAGCCCCCAGCACGTCGGCCGACTTCGGCCCCTGCACCGCCAGAACAGCGTAGGAACGATGTTGATCGGAAACCGAAATGCCCTGTGGCGCAACCGCTTGCAGCTGTTCGACCACAGCGGCGTTATTGGCCGCGTTGGGTACCAGGAAGATCTCGTCATCGCTGACGTAGTAGGCGATGAGGTCATCGATCACCCCGCCGTCGGCGGCGCAGCACAATGTGTACTGCGCCTTGCCGGGCCCGATCCGGCGCAGGTCGTTGGTCAGCGCGGAGTTGACGAACTCGGCCGCGCCCGGACCGGCCACCAACGCCTTGCCGAGATGGCTGACGTCGAACAGCCCGACAGTTTCCCGGGTTGCGGTGTGCTCCCCCACGGTGCCCGCATAGGAAACCGGCATCAACCAGCCTCCGAACGGGGCGAACGTGGCCCCGTGATCACGGTGGCGGCCTTCGAGCGGTCCGTGCAGTAGATCGGATGTGTCCGTCACATCATCAGTCACCACATCATCAGTCACGGTGTCCAACCCTAATCCCCGACCCGATTAAGGTGTCGCTGGTGAGCACCCAAACCGGATATCAGTCCCCCACCGTCACCGTAGCCAGCACTCTGCCCAAGCGTGGGGCCGGCGGGGCGGTGCTGATCGTGCCGGTCGTCGCCGGCGACGACGGCGCCCCCGCCGTGGTCGGCGGCCCGTTCCTGGACGCCGAGGCGATCGGCGAGATCGAGGTCGCCCTTCGGGCGCTCGGCGCCAAGGCCGGCCCCGACCACCTCACCCGACTGCATGTCCCCTCACTTGCGGTGGCCAGTGTGCTCGCGGTGGGCCTGGGCGCAGCACACGACGAGTGGCCGGCGGAAGTGATCCGGCGCGCCTCCGGAGTCGCGGCCCGTGCGCTGACCGGAGTGGAAGCCGTGATCACCACCCTGAGCGAACTGCACCTGCCGGCCGCCGTGGAGGGTCTGATCCTCGGCGCCTATCAGATGCACGAATTCCGCAGTGTCAAGACCGCCCCGAAGGAGCCCGGTCTGTCGAAGATCACCGCGTTGAGCACCGCATCCGGCGCCAAGGGCCAGGCCGCGCGGGCGGCAGCCGTCGCCGCGGCGGTGGCCACCGCCCGGGATCTGGTCAACACCCCGCCCAGCCATTTACATCCCGACGAATTCGCCAAGCGGGCAAAGGCGTTGGGGACGGCAGCAGGTCTGACCGTCGAGGTCCTCGATGAGAAGGCCCTGGCCAAGGCCGGTTACGGCGGCATCGTCGGGGTGGGCAAGGGTTCGGTGAACCCGCCACGGCTGGTGCGGCTGACCCACCGGGGCGGCAAGGGCAGGGGCAAGAAGGTTGCGCTGATCGGCAAGGGCATCACCTTCGACACCGGCGGTATCTCGATCAAGCCTGCCGCGCAGATGCACCATATGACCTCCGATATGGCCGGCGCGGCCTCGGTGATCGCCACCATGCTGTTGGTGGCCGGCCAGAAACTGCCCGTCGATGTGATCGCCACCGTGCCGATGGCCGAGAACATGCCGTCGGCGACCGCGCAGCGGCCCGGTGACGTCCTGACCCAATACGGCGGAACCACCGTGGAGGTGCTCAACACCGACGCCGAGGGCCGGCTGATCCTGGCCGACGCGATCGTGCGGGCCTGCGAGGACGAACCCGACTACCTCATCGAGACGTCAACGCTGACCGGCGCCCAGACCGTGGCGCTGGGTGCCCGAATCCCGGGCGTGATGGGCAGTGACGAATTCCGCGACCGGGTGGCCGCCGTGTCCCAGCGGGAGGGCGAGAACGGCTGGCCCATGCCGCTTCCCGACGAACTCAAGGACGACCTCAAGTCGACGGTGGCCGATCTGGCCAATATCAGCTCACAGCGTTTCGCCGGGATGCTGGTGGCCGGGGTTTTCCTGCGCGAGTTCGTCGCCGAGGGCGTGCAGTGGGTCCACCTCGACATCGCCGGGCCGGCGTACAACACTTCGGCGCCGTGGGGCTACACCCCCAAGGGTGGCACCGGCGTCCCGACCCGCACCCTGTTCGCCGTGCTGGAGGACATCGCCGAGAACGGTTAGCCGGGCCCCTGCGGGCTTCCGGCGCGCAGATGCAGGATCGCGTTCCGGGCGTCGTTGACGGCACCGAGGGCACGGTTCAGCGCTTCCACGTCCGGGGGGCAGTTGCCGATCATCCACTCCAGCAACCTCGCCGTCTGTAGAAGTCGCAGGTCAGTCAACGAACGGGCAAATTCATCAGTCATAGCTTCGACCCCCTTTCAGCTGCATAAACCGTTGTTCTGCCCAATGGTAGCAATTGATTGCACAACTTGACGCCCCCGCGTAACGCCCACTCGGACACCCTCCGGTGCGTACCCCGGCGGGATCTAGACCACTTTCCCGCGCGCCGTGCTGCGGAGCACCTGCGGCAGCAGTCGCGAGGTGCCGTACAGCAGGTGGGCCTCCGGGGTGACCGGGCGGATGGCGGCGTCCCTGCGCACCGATGACACGATCGCGGCAGCTACCCTCTCCGGGCCGTACCCGCGGATTTCGAACATCCGCTCCAGTGCGGCACGGCGTCTGTCCACCGCCGGTTGTTTGTCCGCAGGCACGTGGAACCCGGTGGCGTGCACGATGTTGGTATTGATTACGCCGGGGCAGATGGTGGTCAATCCGATTCCGGCGGCGTCGAGTTCGGCCCGTAGGCAGTCGGAGAACATGTACACCGCGGCCTTCGAGGTGCAATAGGCGTTGAGCGAACTCAGCGGCGTGTAGGCCGCCATCGACGCGACGTTGACGATATGGCCGCCGGTGCCGCGGTCGACGAGACGGCGGGCGAAGGCCCGGCAGCCGTTGACCACGCCGCCGAGGTTGACGTCGAGCACCCGGTCGAACTGTTCGGCAGGCGTGTCGAGGAAGGAACCCGCCAGCCCGATGCCGGCGTTGTTGACGACGATGTCGGGAACCCCGTGCTGCGCGCACACCTGCTCAGCGAACCGTTCGACCGCCTCCGCGTCAGCCACATCGAGGACATAGGGGTGCGCCGTCCCGCCGGCACCGCTGATCTCTGCGGCGGCATCCTCGGCCGCGGCCCCGTCGATATCGCAGACCACGACTTCGGCGCCGTCGGCGGCGAAGGCTTTCGCCGTTTCCCGGCCGATTCCGCTGCCCGCCCCGGTCACCACGACCAGGGTGTCCCCGAACGGCTTTCGCGGGCGGCCCACTTCAGCCCGCAGCAGCGCCCGGGCGGCGGGGGCGCCGGTCAGGTGCTCGATCAATTCGGCTACCGCGGCGGCAACCACCTGCGGATGTGACAGTGGCAGCCAGTGACCGGCACGGATATCGCGGCGCCACAGCCGAGAGACCCACCGCGGGGTGTCGTCGTAGACGTAGGGACGAACGAAGTTGTCCCGGGTGTTCACCAGCAGTTGCACCGGAACGTCGACCGGTCGGTCACGGGGAGCACGGCCCAGCACCCGCGGGAAGTTCGCCCGGTAGATCTTCATCCCGTTGGCGGCGTCGGCGACGAACGTCGGCCCCTGATGACGGCGCTGCGGGGGCACACCCGCGTTGATGACGAACCGTCTGCCCGCCTCGGCCAGGAAGGCCCGCATGACGAGCGGCGCCAGTGCGGTCCGGAAGAACAGCATGTAGCCGAAGTGCAGTCCCTGGGCGAACGCCCGGGCGAACCGCCTGGGCCGGTAGGGCCGGGAAAGACCGTCGCGCAGGTAGCGGCTCAGGTGGCCGGTGTCGGGACCGGATATCGAGGTGTAGGACGCGACGCGCTCCGCCGCCTCCGGACGGCTGATGTACTCCCACACGGTGGCCGCGCCCCAGTCGTGGGCCACGACGTGCACCGGGTTCTGCGGAGAGACCGCGGCGGTCACTGCGGCGAAGTCGTCGGCGAGTTGCTCGACGGTGTAGGCCGACGCCGCGGCGGGCACCTCCGAGGCACCGGCACCACGGGCGTCATAGCGGACTATCCGGTAGTGCTGCGGCAATTCGGCGACGACGCCGTCCCACAGCACGTGGGAATCCGGCCATCCGTGCACCATGACGATCACCGGCCCATCCGGATCGCCCTCCTCGTAGACCGCGATGCGGGTTCCGTCACTGGCCTGAACAAAACGGGTCGGCATCGGAGGATTATTGCCCGTCCAACTCGGCGCGAAGGGCGCGCCTGCGCTCGATCCGGCGGCGGGCGTCGAAGTCGCGCATCCGCTGCGGATAGCCGACCTTCTGCACGTCGTAGACCGGGATTCGCAACAGCTGCCCCACCCGTCTCGCGCCGGCCGGTCCGCCTGCCGCACGACGCGTCCACTCGCCGTCGGCTGCCACCAGGACGACGGTCAGCGGTGTCACCGGAGTCTGCGGCTCGACGTAAGCCTCCACCCCGCTGCGCTGCGCCGCCCACTGCCGCAGGTAGCGCAGGTCGCCGGAGGCACCCGAGTCTCGCCGGAACCTGTCGAAGAAGCCCACGGTTCGATGGTGCCAGAGAATTTCCCCGCGCCTTCGCCACCGGTACGCCACCGGTAATGACAGGATTGACACACGCTGCTTCGAACGCTGCTGTGGTAAGCCAGAGGTCGACCGACTATAGGAGTCAATACACATGGCCGTCTCCGTCCAGATGCCCGCACTCGGCGAGAGCGTCACCGAGGGCACCGTCACCCGCTGGCTCAAGCAGGAGGGTGACACCGTTGCGATGGACGAACCGCTGCTGGAGGTGTCGACGGACAAGGTCGACACCGAGATCCCGGCGCCGGCCTCCGGCGTGCTGAGCAAGATCGTCGCCCATGAGGACGACACCGTCGCCGTCGGCGGTGAACTGGGTGTCATCTCCGAGGCGGGCGAGGCCGCCCCAGCTGCCCCGGCCCCGGTCGAGCAGCCCGCACCGGCGCCCCAGGCGGCCGCCGCACCCCCGCCAGCCGCCGCACCGACACCCGCCGCGCAGGTCAGCGCACCCTCCGCACCGCCGGCACCGGCTGCCGACGCCGGTGCCGCAACCGCGGTGCTGATGCCCGAACTCGGCGAGTCGGTCACCGAGGGCACCGTAACCCGGTGGCTGAAGAAGGTCGGCGACGCCGTCGCCGTCGACGAACCACTTGTGGAGGTGTCCACCGACAAGGTCGACACCGAGATCCCGTCACCGGCGGCCGGCACACTGCTCAGCATCACCGCCGAGGAGGACGTCACCGTGGCCGTCGGCGGCGAATTGGGCAGGATCGGTGCGGCCGGTGCCGCACCCCAGGCCGCGCCCGCCCCGGCGCCGGTCCCTCAATCCGCACCACCGCCCCCGCCCCCGCCCCCGGCGCCTGCCCCTGCTGCCCCTGCGCCGGCACCCACACCTGCCCCCGCACCGGCACCCGTACCCCCTGCCGCGCCCGCCCCTGCTGCCGGGGACGGCGCACCGTACGTCACCCCGCTGGTGCGAAAACTGGCCGCCGAGAACGGGATCGACCTGACGACCGTCACTGGAACCGGTGTCGGCGGACGCATCCGCAAGCAAGACGTGCTGGCCGCAGCCGAAACCAAGAAGGCACCACCCGCGGCACCTGCGGCCGCGGCGCCCGCAGCCGCCGCACCGGCCGCGCCCGCGGCTCCGTCCCCGCTGGCCCATCTGCGCGGCACCACCCAGAAAGCCAACCGGGTTCGCAAACTCACCGCACGCAAGACCCGCGAGTCGCTGCAGGCCAGCGCCCAACTCACCCAGACCCACGAGGTCGACATGACCAGGATCGTGGCGCTGCGGGCCCGGGCCAAGAAGGAATTCGCCGAGCGCGAGGGTGTCAACCTGACCTTCCTGCCGTTCTTCGCCCGCGCCGTCATCGACGCCCTCAAGGCGCACCCGAACATCAACGCCAGCTACAACGAGGACGCCGGCGAGATCACCTACTACGACGCCGAGCACCTTGGCTTCGCCGTCGACACCGAGCAGGGCCTGCTGTCCCCGGTGGTCCACAACGCCGGCGACCTGTCGCTGGCGGGGCTGGCCCGCGCCATCAGCGATATCGCGGCCCGGGCCCGCTCCGGCGGACTCAAACCCGACGAACTGTCGGGCGGAACCTTCACGATCACCAATATCGGCAGCCAGGGAGCCCTGTTCGACACTCCGATCCTGGTTCCGCCGCAAGCGGCCATGCTGGGTACCGGCGCGATCGTCAAGCGACCCCGGGTGATCGTCGATGAGTCCGGCAACGAGTCGATCGGTGTCCGGTCAGTGTGCTATCTACCCCTGACCTATGACCACCGGCTGATCGACGGCGCCGATGCCGGACGGTTCCTCACCACGGTCCGAAAGCGGCTGGAGGAAGGCTCCTTCGAAGCCGAACTCGGCCTGTGAGGTGAGCTTTGAGGTGAGCGCGGAGACCGACACGCACACCATCGCCATCGCCGGTTCGTCCGGGGTGATCGGCAACGCCTTGGTCGCCGCCCTTCGGTCGGCCGATCATCGGGTGATCCGGATCGTCCGGCGCGCCCCCGGCGGGCGTGACGAGCTGTACTGGAACCCCGACAGCGGCGAGTTCGATCCGGCCGGCATCGAGGGGGTGGACGCCGTGGTCAACCTGTGTGGCGTCGGCGTCGGCGACAAGCGCTGGTCGGGCGCCGTCAAACAGGTCCTGCGCGACAGCCGGATCGACCCCACCGAGGTCATCTCGGCGGCGGTCGTGGAGGCCGGCGTCCCCGTCCTCGTCAACGCCAGCGCAGTGGGCTACTACGGCGACACCGGGGCCGACATCGTCGACGAGACCGCGCCGCCAGGATCGGGTTTCCTGGCCCGGCTGTGTGTGGACTGGGAGGCGGCCACCGAACCTGCCCGCGACGCCGGGGTGCGGGTGGTGCTGGCCCGCACCGGGCTGGTGCTGTCGCCGACCGGGGGAATCCTGGGCAAGCTCAAGCCGCTGTTCTCCGTCGGGTTGGGCGGGCGTCTGGCCGGCGGCCGGCAGTACATGCCGTGGATCAGCCTTGAAGACGAAATCCGCGCGTTGCTGTTCGCCATCAACAAGCCGGCGTTGTCCGGCCCGGTGAATCTCACCGGTCCCGCCCCGGTCACCAACGCCGAATTCACCGCCGCCCTCGGCCGGGCGCTGAACCGCCCGACACCGTGGCCGGTACCCGGCTTCGCGCTGAAGGCCCTCCTCGGGGAATTCGCCGAGGAAGGCCTGCTGGGCGGTCAGCGTGCCATCCCCGCCGCGTTGGAGCGGGCCGGTTTCGCATTCCACCACAGCACCATCGGGGAGGCGCTCAGCTACGCGACGGGGTCGACCCGCAGGTAGTACCGTCGAGCAGATGCGGCAGTCCATCCGCTCCAGCGATCACCCGGTGCAGATCCGGCAGTTGGGGATGCTTGACTACGCCGACGCCTGGCAACTGCAGCGCGATACCGCCGACGCCCGGCTATCCGGCGGACCGGACACCCTGCTGCTGCTCGAACACTGGGCCGTCTACACCGCAGGCAAACGCACCGAGGCCCACGAGCGCCCAGTGGACGGGACTCCGGTCATCGACAGCGATCGAGGCGGCAAGATCACCTGGCACGGCCCCGGGCAGCTGGTCGGCTACCCCGTCATCGGGCTCGCCGAACCCATGGACGTGGTGAATTACGTTCGGCGCCTTGAGCAATCGCTGATCAGCGTCTGTGCCGACTTCGGGCTGGAGGCCGGCCGGGTTGAGGGCCGCTCCGGGGTGTGGCTGCCCGCGGCAGCCGGCCGGCCGGACCGCAAGGTCGCCGCGATCGGCATCCGGGTCGCCCGGGGTATCGCCCTGCACGGATTCGCCCTGAACTGCGACTGCGACCTGGCGGCGTTCTCGTCGATCGTGCCGTGCGGAATCGCCGACGCCGGGGTGACGTCACTGAGTACCGAACTGGGCAGGCCCCTCGGTGTCGCCGATGTCCGGGCCCGGGTCGCCGAGGCGGTCTGTGACGCACTGGACGGCCGACTGCCGGTGTCGGCTGCCGTAGCATCACCACCATGAGCGTCGCTCCGGAGCCAAATGTCGCCGGCCCTGGGCGCGATGTCGCCGACCAATCGGCTCCGGCGGCTCCGGAAGGCCGCAAGTTGCTGCGTCTGGAGGCGCGCAACGCGCAGACCCCGATCGAGCGCAAACCCCCGTGGATCAAGACCCGCGCCCGGATGGGCCCGGAGTACACGGCGCTGAAGAGTCTGGTGCGCCGCGAGGGCTTGCACACCGTATGCGAGGAAGCCGGCTGCCCCAACATCTTCGAGTGCTGGGAGGACCGCGAGGCCACCTTCCTGATCGGCGGCGAGCAGTGCACCCGCCGCTGCGACTTCTGCCAGATCGACACCGGGAAGCCGGCCGAGTTGGACCGTGACGAACCGCGCCGGGTCGCCGAGAGCGTCGCGACGATGGGACTGAAGTACGCCACCGTCACCGGAGTGGCGCGCGATGACCTGCCCGACGGCGGCGCCTGGCTCTACGCCGAGACGGTCCGTGCCATCAAGGCACTCAACCCCTCGACCGGGGTGGAACTACTCGCCCCTGACTTCAACGGCGAGCCGGCCCTCCTGCGGGAGGTCTTCGAGTCGCGCCCGGAGGTGTTCGCGCACAACCTCGAGACGGTGCCCCGGATCTTCAAGCGCATCCGTCCGGCATTCCGCTACCAGCGCAGCCTCGACGTGCTCACCGCGGCACGGGAATTCGGTCTGGTCACCAAGAGCAATCTGATCCTCGGGATGGGCGAGACCATCGACGAGGTGCACACCGCCCTAGCCGACCTGCACAACGCCGGCTGCGACATCGTCACCATCACCCAGTATCTGCGGCCGTCGCCGCGTCACCACCCGGTCGAGAGGTGGGTGCGGCCCGAGGAGTTCGTCGACCTTGCCGGATACGCCGAGGGGCTGGGGTTCGCCGGGGTGCTGGCCGGGCCCCTGGTGCGCTCGTCCTACCGGGCCGGGCGGCTCTACCGACAGGCCGCCGACGCGGATCGACTTCCCACCGCTACTCAGCCCCGCGGCTGACCCGGGGCTACGTATCCTTGTCAGCTATGGCGAAAACCCGCAAGCCCGCCCAGACCAAGGCGGCCAAAGCCGAAGCCAAGGCGGCCCGCAAGGCGGCCTCCAAGCAGCGCCGTTCCCAGCTGTGGCAGGCCTTCAAGATGCAGCGCAAAGAGGACAAGCGACTGCTTCCCTACATGATCGGCGCCTTCGTGGCCATCGTCGCGGCATCGGTGGCGCTCGGCCTGCTGATCGGCGGGTTCACCAAGTACCTGATGATCATGTTCGGCGTGACCCTCGGAATCCTCATCGCGTTCATCATCTTCGGCCGCCGCGCCCAGAAGAACGTCTACCGCAAGGCCGAGGGCCAGGCCGGGGCCGCGGCATGGGCGTTGGACAATCTGCGCGGCAAGTGGCGGGTGACCCCCGGGGTGTCGGCCACCGGCCACCTCGACGCCGTGCACCGGGTGATCGGCCGCCCCGGGGTGATCTTCGTCGGCGAAGGAGCGCCGTCCCGGGTCAAGCCGTTGCTCGCCCAGGAGAAGAAGCGAACCGCGCGGCTGGTCGGCGAGGTGCCGATCTACGACGTCATCATCGGCAACGATGAAGGCGAGGTTCCACTGGCCAAGCTGGAGCGCCACCTGAGCCGGCTGCCGGCCAACATCACCGTCAAGCAGATGGACATCCTGGAGTCCAAGCTCACCGCGTTGGGCAGCCGCGTCGGCCCGGCGGCGATGCCTAAAGGCCCGCTGCCGCCGCAGGCCAAGGTCCGCGGCATGCAGCGCACCGTCCGGCGGCGCTGAGCGGCACTGCCGCATGTCGTGAGTGAGGAACCACGCAGACGACGTGCGAGTGAGTCCCTGCAGGATTCCTCACTCAACGTCCTGTGCGTAACACACCGGCCCGCTCCACCCGTCGCACGATCTCGTCCCGGCGATCGCCGGCGAGCACCCTGATTCGACGCCATCCGAGGCCGTCGACATATTCGGAGCGGGTGATGTCGTTGCGGAACTGCACCGCGTCGGTCCGGTGCTGCTCGCCGTCGTACTCGACCGCCACCATGAACCGTTCCCACCCCATGTCGAGGAAATATCGCGGATAGCCGTCTGGGGCGTAGACCGGGATCTGGGTCTGCGGCCGCGGGAAACCCGCCTGGATCAGCAGCAGCCGCAACCAGGTTTCCTTCGGCGACTGCGCTCCCGCGTCGACGAGGTCGAGACGTGCGGCAACCCGCCGACGGCCTCTGACCCGGGGATGCGCGTCGAGAACGACCGTCACCTGCTCGGCCGTGAAGCCGGTTGCGCGGGCCAGCGCATCGAGGCGCTGGATCGCGATACCGGCCGAAGGCCCCCTGGCCAGATCGAATGCGGTCCGCTCAACACTCGTGACGGGTATGCCCCGAACTCGCGTGACCTCGCCATCGAGCAGGGTGTCCCGGCGGGTGATCACCCCGGCCGGCGACTTGTTGTGGTCGAGGTTGACCTCGATGGGAGCGCCAGGGTCGAACCATCTCGCGCCGTGCAGGGCCGAGGCCGCCCATCCCGTGATGACTCCCCGGCGCCGCGACCACAGCCACGCGGCGGTAATGCGGTCATCGGTAGACAGTGCCGAACGCTTCGGTGCGTAGACGCCGGGCAATAGGCGGCGACATTCGACCGCCAACTCATAACGACTGATCAGGCCTGCCGCAAGCGCCTCGCTGGCGATGAACACTCCCACCGCCGCGACGGTGCCACTTCGGCAGCGATCGGCCCTCCCACCATCCACAGCCCGCCGAGTGAGGAACCACGCAGACGACGTGCGAGTGGGTCCCTGCAGGATTCCTCACTCAGCGGAAGGCTGTGTCAGCGCCGCACGACCGCCGTCGCGGTGATCCGGTCCTGAATGCCACGGCCGTCGCTGTCGGTGAACAGAGCCGGAAGGACCAGGGCGATCAGCAGACCCCGCACAGCGGCGCGCCCGGTACCGACATGTAGTCGGTTGTCCACCGAGGCCACCCGCATGCCCAGCACGTACTGGCCCGGGGTGAAGCCGAACAGCCGCACCGACACCACACCGAGGACGAACCAGATCAGCAGCACCCCCGTTGCCAGGAACGACGAACCGAAGATCCCGACGGCCATCCCCAGTCCGGCCAGCCCGTAGGCGATCAGCCAATCCACCAGCAGGGCCGCGATCCGCCGCCCCATCTTCGCCAGCGACCCGGGGCCGGATTCCGGCAGGCCCAGCCGCCGGCCTGCGACTCCGTCGCCGGGGCCCACTGACTGCGGCCCCGAGAGCCAGGATCCGATCTCACGTGCCATGACTTCAGGATAGGGCCTCACCCGATGCGTAACGTCCGCGCAACATTCGGTTGACGGACGTGCAACATCGGCTCCCTACGGTCAGCCCGAGCCTCACAAAACTCGAACAGGAGCATCTACGTGGCAGAAAAGAACGCCGACGACATCTTCAAGCTGATCAAGGACGAGAAGGTCGAGTACGTCGACATCCGGTTCTGCGATCTGCCGGGCGTGGTCCAGCACTTCTCGATTCCCGCGAGCGCGTTCGACAAGAGCGTGTTCGAGGACGGCCTCGCGTTCGACGGTTCCTCGGTGCGCGGCTTCCAGTCGATCCACGAGTCGGACATGATGCTGCTGCCCGATCCCGCGACGGCGCGCATCGACCCGTTCCGGGCCGCCAAGACCCTGAACATGAACTTCTTCGTCCACGACCCGTTCACCCGCGAGCCCTACTCGCGCGACCCGCGCAATGTCGCCCGCAAGGCGGAGAACTACCTGGCCAGTACCGGTATCGCTGACACCTGCTTCTTCGGCGCCGAGGCCGAGTTCTACATCTTCGACTCGGTGGCCTTCGATTCCAAGATGAACGGCACCTTCTACGAGGTCGACTCCGAGTCGGGCTGGTGGAACACCGGCGAGCCGTTCGAGGCCGACGGCTCCCCCAACCTCGGCTACAAGGTGCGGCCCAAGGGCGGCTACTTCCCGGTCGCGCCCTATGACCACTATGTCGACCTCCGCGACGACATGTCGACCAACCTGATCAACGCGGGCTTCACCCTCGAACGGGGCCACCACGAGGTGGGCACCGCCGGCCAGGCCGAGATCAACTACAAGTTCAACACCCTGCTGCACGCCGCCGACGATGTCCTGCTGTTCAAGTACATCATCAAGAACACCGCGTGGCAGGCCGGCAAGACCGTCACCTTCATGCCCAAGCCGCTGTTCGGCGACAACGGTTCCGGGATGCACGCCCACCAGTCGCTGTGGAAGGACGGCAAGCCGCTGTTCCACGACGAGTCGGGCTACGCGGGTCTGTCGGATCTCGCGCGGCATTACATCGGCGGCATCCTGCACCATGCTCCGTCACTGCTGGCCTTCACCAACCCGACGGTGAACTCCTATAAGCGCCTGGTTCCGGGTTACGAGGCCCCGATCAACCTGGTGTACAGCCAGCGCAACCGCTCGGCCTGTGTCCGCATCCCGATCACCGGAAACAACCCGAAGGCCAAGCGCCTGGAGTTCCGTTGCCCGGACAGCTCCGGTAACCCCTACCTGGCGTTCGCGGCCATGCTGATGGCCGGCATCGACGGCATCAAGAAGAAGATGGAGCCGCTGGCGCCGGTCGACAAGGACCTCTACGAGCTGCCGCCGGACGAGGCCGCCAACATCCCGCAGGCCCCGACCTCGCTGTCCGCGGTGATCGATCGGTTGGAGCAGGATCATGACTACCTCACCGAGGGTGGTGTGTTCACCTCAGATCTGATCGAGACCTACATCTCCTACAAGCGGGAGAACGAGATCATGCCGATCCAGATTCGCCCGCACCCGTACGAGTTCGCGCTCTACTACGACGTGTGAGCCACGACGCCGAGTCGGCCCGCCCGGTGGTTGCCGGGCGGGTCGGCTCTGCGTGATGAAATACTCCGACCCCAGAGGTCGACCAGACCTGAACACATGAGGAGCGTCGTGAAATTCACCCCGGCAGCCTTGGCGGCCACCCTTGTCTGCGCCGGCCTGAGCGTCACACTCGCCGCCCCCGCGACAGCGGCCGACGCGAATGTCCTCGGCACTTACACCTTCGAGGCCGAGGACGGCGAGAGCGCCACCTGGACGGTCACCCCGTGCGCCGACGACACCGACAACTGCATTCACGTTGCAGAGACTGGAAGTTCGTCGCGGGCGCCGTGGGATGCCAACGCCTATCGGTCGGTGGGTTACTGGATCATCTTCGTCGGCCAGTCGGACGCGGTTCTGTGCGGCGACGGTGCGACGGCACCGGGAATCAACAACTACTCCTGGGACGGCGAGAGCCTCACCGGTTACGCCAGCATCACCGATGCCAGCGGTTGCGGCACCGCGCCGGAGAACCTGGCCATCCCGTTCGCTCTGACCAGGACGGGGGGCGGCCCGGTGCAGTACCCGACCGCCCCGGTGCAGACCGAACCCTATGTGGTGGACATTCCGGAGCCCTATGTGCCGGGTGCGGCAGAGGCACCGGACGCCGGGGCACCCGCCGCTGGGGCACCCGTCGAGACCGACCCGGCCCTGACTGCGAAACCCGAGATCGAAGCCCCTCCCGCTGGCGAACTCACCGAGGCGGAGGTCGCTGAGCCGGGGTTCAACCGGTAGTCAGACGCACTCCATCAGGGTTCCGTCGACTTCGCCGACCGCACCGACGGTCGCGTGGGTCTGGATCCTGCCGTCGGTGGCGGTCGTTGTGGCGCAGACGATCGCGCATCGTCCGCCGTCGACGCGGCGGGCGATCGCCGGGGAGCGTTCCAACAGAGCCAGTCCGGTGTCGACGACATGGGCCGATGTCACCTCCTCGATCGAGCCGGCGTCGACGCCGCGGCGCACGATCGAGCCGATCGCGTGCTCGACCATGCAGCGGGTGGCCCCGTCCGGCAACACGGCATCGGTCCAGGCCCGCATGGCGGTGCGCATCGCCTGGCACTCCTGGTGGCCGAGCACGACGATCAACGGCACCTCGAGGGTCGTCACCGCGTACTCCAGCGTTGCCATCACCCCGCTGTCGATGACATGGCCCCAGGTACTGACGTCGATCAGCGACCCCCAGTTCTGGCCGAACACCATCTCGCTGGACAGGCCGGCGTCGGCGCAGCGGAACACCGCAGCCACCGGCCGGTCGCCGGCCAATCCGCCCCGGTGCCCGCGGACGGGCATGAAGAGCCGCTCGTTGCCGGTACGCAGTCGCTGCCAGGCGATCAGTGGGTCCGGCGAGGGTTGGGTGGACATAACGGACTTCCTTTCTTGTTGGGTACGGCTTCTCAACTGAAGTAGTCGGGTCGGCTGACGAACGTCTCGGTCACGAACATGACGCCGGAGGCCGCGTCGAGCAGTGGTCGCAGTCCGGCCAGCAGGGCCTCGACCTTGGGCTCGGGAACCACCGTGATGATCAGTTCGAGGGTGGCCTGCTGGTTGAACAGCAGCCGGCCCTGGCGATAGCCGTTGTGGCCGAGCCCGGACACCCCGGACAGCGAGGTGTAACCGGTGGCGCCGACGCTCTGGATGAGCTCGCGCACGGCGGACGCGTCGCTTCCCGAGACGACGACCTCGATCTTGATCATCTTGGTCAGTGCTGGTGCGGTCATGGAACCATCTCCTCGTCTAGAACTGTTTGGGTACTTGGTGATTCGGCCCAGGGCCGCCAGCCTGCGCGGGTCCATCGCCGCCAGGGCATATCGGGGCTCTCCCGGGCGGCCAGTGCCACCCAGTCGTTGCCGAACAGCTGCTGCAGGATCGGGTTTCGCTCAACGATGGTGTCGATCCGCGAGAGCGGGGCCTGGACCGCCGCCAGCAGCCGGATGGGCTCGTGCAGCAGCGTGTCGCCGTCGCACACCGACTGCCAGGGCAGCCCCAGTTGCAGATCACCGGTGTGTCCGGCGATCACCCCCACCGTCCCGACGACGTTGTGAATGGTTTTGGTGCCGGCCCCGAAAACCTGCGGGCAGACCGTCGAGAAGTAGTACTGGCAGTTGATCCATTGGGCCACCACCAGCGGTGCGGTGAGGATGGTCTCCAGTGCCGACCCGTCAGTGTCGACGTCGGCGTCGTAGGAGTGCAGGAAGACCCGGCGCCCCAGGTCGACTCCGCGGGAGATCTCCCTCGGTGCGACGACGAAGGCCGCATTGCCGGCCAGGCCCCATTCGGGGTAAACCTGCGCCCAGTCCAGCGAACGGCTTGCCACATGGCGGGCCGCCCGCCGGGGCGGGTACGCGCGGGCGGCCCCGGGCAGGGTCGCGCAGCGCTCCGCGGCCAGTGCGGCGCCGGCCTTGTCGAGATCGGCATCAAGGCGTTCGATATCGGCGCGGTGGGTGTCGGGTACCAGGTGGGTGTCGAGCAGGGTGACCCGGTCGGTGGCGGTGTCATGCTGGGCGGCGATGAACCAGGTGTGCTCGCCGATATCGATGCCGAGGCTTCGCAGCCCGGCCCGCACCTGCGGGCGGTTCAGGATCGCGGTCGCCGTGCGGGCGTTGGGCGCGCCGGCCTGCCCGCCGCAGGCACCGCAGTCCAGGGATGCCTGGTAGGGGTTGTTCTCGGTACCGCTGCCGTGGGCGCACAGCACCACCAGCCTGCCGAATCCCGCGGTGAGCCCCATGGTGGTCAGCGCGACCTGGGCGAACAGCACCTGCTCGTTCTGCGGCATCGCGTCCAAGTCGATGACCGTCGGCGCCGGTGGAGCCACCGCATCGCGCAGTCGCCGGCGAATCGACCCGGTCAGCGCCGGCGCCAGGGTCTTGGCGGCCGACAACGGCGCGGCGGCCCATCCCGCCGCCTCCGCCAGCGTGAAGGGCGCGGCCATCCCCTCCTTGGCCGCGTGGAACGCCGCCTCGGCCCCGGCCAACCGGGTGACCCCGGCGATTTGCCGCTCGGCGGTGGCGTCCGCCTCCGGTGCCGGGGTCTCGGCGATATCGTGATTGGGCGCGATCAGCACCGGGCACAGATCACTGGGAGCACCGCCGAGCAGTCCGGTGAATCGGATCGCGACGGCGAAGAAGCCGGCGAAGCCCAACGTCTCATAGCCACCGATGGACTCCAGGTGGCGCCGCAGACCCTCCGAACGGGTGTCGATGCAGCTGACCAGATGGGTGTGCACCGGATCCGGCCGCCCTGGTGCATTCCCGGCCTCCAGCGAGCTGAGCAGATCCTCGCGGTAGTGCGCTTCATACGCGTTCTGCCACAGCATCTCCCGCGCTGTTACCGGCATTGCGGTGAGCACCCGGGCGGCGGCGGCGATCTCGGTGTCGCTCACCCCGGCCAATCCCCACACCCGTACCAGTCGGGCCGCGCGCTCGCGGGCGGACGGAGCGGCGGGGGGCTGCGGGGTGTCGGCCGCGGTGGTGCCACCGCGGTGGTGTGCCAGCAGCACCGCCTCGTAGGTCAGCCGCATCGCCAGGTAGTCCATCAGGTCGATGCCCCGGTCGCGGCCGGTGCACCAGTGCACGTGGGCCGCCCACCCGGGCATCCGGGTGAGGTGGGCCTGCAGGTAGCCGGTCCGGGCGTCCTCATCGACTCCGAGGGCCGACAGGGCTGCCAGGATCGCGTCGTCGGCACGTTCGGCGACCTGGCGCAGGTCCTTGCGGGCCGCGCGGTTGACGGTGCGATCGGCGGGTGCCAGCGCCCGCCACGCGGCGTAGAAGCCGTTCGCCCGGCCCGGCATCGGCCAGGCCGCACCGCCGAAGAACGCTGCGCACCACTTCGCCGTCTGGGCGTCGACCGCGGCCGCGACCGCCGGGCAGCGATCCTCGGCCCGGAATCGGTAGCGACGCATGGCCGGTAGTGACCCGGTGCCGTGCAGCAGATCGGCGCGCAGCAGTTCCAGCGGGCTCGCGGTGCGTCCGCCGAGGTGCAGATCCGGTCCGTCGACCAGATTCGGGAAGCGCCGCGCCAGTACCCGGTCCAGGTCGTCGTCGGTGATGCGGCCGTTGCGGTGCAGGTCGCGGAACACCTGCTCGCTCAGCGTCGCCGACATCCCGTAGAGGTCGGCTGCCCGGCGGACTGCCTGTTCGAAGGGCATCGACTCCAGTCCGGCCAGCGGATTGACGGCGATGAACGTCTCCAGCGGGTAGTGGGTGGGCAGCACCCGGCCGGCGAGTGTCACATCGCTGCGCAGTCGGGCGCGCCGGGTGCTCAGATCGGTGGTCATGACCGTCCTCCTGTTGTCAGTGCGGGCGAGATATGGCCGGCGCCCAGCGCGCCGGTGTAGAGGGTCTGCTGGATGCTGACTGCGCCGGGACTGCGACGTAGCGCGGTCAGACCTCCCAGAACTGCCAGCGCGGCGGCCGCCAGCAGCCACACGCTGGTTGCCGACAGGCCCGTCGGGGGCAGCGCCGGTGCCAGGTATCCGCTCAGGGTGTGGACGATCGCCACGTAGCCCACCGCGGCCGGGATCAGCAGCGCGACCCCGCTGAGCGCAGCCGCCGCACCCGTGCAGCGCTGCAGCCAGCCCCACATCACCGCCGCTCCGGTGGCCCAGGCGAAGATCAGCAGCGCCTGCTCGGCGGCATGATTGCCGCCGGCCGTCGGCACCACGGCGACGGCGGCGCCCAGGGCCAAGCCCGGCAGGACAACCGCGGCCGCAGCCCGGGCCAGCCATTGCCGCCCTGATGGCGCAGGCGCCGACGGGAGGGATTCGTGACGGCGGTGCCGCGATATCGCCGATCCCGAGGACAGGAACAGGGTGGCCTTGTAGAAACCGTGGGCCACCAGATGGATCACGGCCGCGGCCCACAACCCCAGTCCACAGGTCAGGATCATGAAGCCCATCTGGGCGGTGGTGGAGTGCGCCAGCGCACCCTTGATATCGGGTTTCACCAGCATGATGGTGGTGCCGTACACCATGGTCGCGGCGCCGGCCAGGATGGTCAGCGCCTGCGCCAGGCCACTGGCGCTCAGCGGCGCCAGTCGGATCAGCAGGATGCCGCCGGCGTTGACCACGCCGGCGTGCAGCAGCGCGGATACCGGGGTCGGTGCGGCAAGGGTGGCCGGAAGCCACCGGTGGAAGGGGACCTGAGAAGACCGGGACAGTGCCGCCAGCACGACCAGGACGCCCAGCACCGCAACGACAGGCCCGCTGAATTCTCCACCTGCCCGCAGGTCGATTCGGCCCCATGTCGCGGTGGCGACCGCCACCGCGGCCCACAGCGCCAGGTCGCCGATGACGAACGCGATGACGGTGCGGCGCACGCCGTCACGCGCGGCGGGCAGGTGCCAGTAGGTGGCCAGTAGCAGGACCAGTGCCGCGCCGGCGAGGGTCCAGCACAGTGCGAGGGTGACCAGCGTGCTGGCGGTGGCCAACCCGGCGGAGGCGGTGGTGAGCAGTCCCGCTCCCCCGGTGAACCAGGCGGAGCGCGGATCTCCGGCGAGGTAGCGAACGGCGAAGGCCTGCACGATCCCGCTCACCCCGAACACCAGCAGCAGCAGGATCACCGACAGCCGGTCAACCCCGAACTCCGCGATCCCGAGGGTCACCGAGGCGGACTGACCCCGGCTCCCGCCGACGGCGAGGACAGCGGCACCGGCGAATCCTGCCCCGGCCGTCACCGCGCCGAGCCGAGCCGCGGCGCGCGGCGCTTGTTTCCCGAACAGAAATGCCAGCAGGGCGGTCATCGCCGGCGCCGACACCATGGCCGCCAGCACTGCGCTATCGGTCATCCACAACATGCGATTCAAATTACGTTTGTTGTAGTTCGCTTGTCAAGCTTCGCGATTGTTAATTCTTGTTACGTGAGGCATGCGCGCGTGGCGATGCCGCCCCGGCCGGTTTCCATAAGTAGAGTTCCGGCCATGGCCGAGTGGACGTTCCTGACCAACCACGCCCACACCCTGGTGTGCATCGCCCGCGATCCCGGACTGCGGTTGCGCGATGTCGCCGAGCGGGTGGGTGTCACCGAGCGGGCAGCGCAACGCATCGTGAGCGATCTCGTCGAGGCCGGTTACCTGGACCGGCTGCGCGAAGGCCGCCGCAACTCCTACCGGGTCCGCAGCGACCGGCCGCTACGGCACCCGGTCGAGCGCGGACACCACATCGGCGAGATCCTCGAGGTGCTCCACGACACAGGCCTACACGACAAAGGCGCAGCCCCCACTCCCGTCTGAGCATCCCGCTCAGCACTCAGGCCCGAAATCCTCCCGGTAGCGCCGCAAACCGTCGATCTTCTCCGCCAGGGACGCCGTCGGCCCGGCGTAGAACATCCAGGGCATGGTCAGCACGGCGTCGATACCCGCGGCAGCGGCCCGCTCGAAATGCGCGGGGGTGAAGGCGTCCATGAGTGGGGTGATCACCGTGAAACCGTCCATGCCCAGCCCCGCCGCGGCCCGCACCTCCCGGATCCGGTCGACCGAGGCGATCGCCTGATCGAGCCCGATCAGGTCGCCGATCCAGCCGTCATTGCGGGCGGCCCGGCGCAGCGCGATGTCGGAGAGTCCGCCGGCGTAAATCGGGATCGGCGGTGGAGTCGGCGTCATCTCGAGTCGCGGGGTGCGGTAGAACTCGCCGTCGAACTCGGTCCACCCCGGCTGCCACAGTGCCTTCATCAGGTCGAGCATCTCGTCGGTGCGCTTGCCGCGGCGGGCGAAGGACTGGCCGAGCAGGTCGAACTCCTCCGCACACCAGCCCACCCCCACGCCGAGTTCCACCCGGCCGCCGGACAGACAGGCCGCGGTGCCGATGGCCTTGGCCGCCGAATACGGATCCCGCATGGCCGGGATGTACACGGTGGTGACGAATTTCAGCCGCTTGGTGGCCTGCGACAAGGCGCCGACGAGCACCCAGGGGTCAAGCCAGTCGGTGAACGGTTGCCAGCGGCGCTGACCGTCCTCGGTGTAGGGATAGGGGGTGGACAGTGTCTCCAGGTTGACCACATGGTCGGGAATGGCGACACCCTCGTAGCCGAGATCGTCTGCAGCCCTGGCGATCTCGATGATCTCACCAGCTGACAGGAACGCCGTACTGACGTAGAACTTCATCGCGTGCCCTCGCTCACGTCAGCCCCCGAACACCTTGCTGACCACTGCCTTCGCCCGCCGCGTGACGCGCAGGTAATTATCCAGGAACTCCCCGCCGTCACCGCCGGGCCAGCCGGCGGCCACTGCCACCGCGTTGAGCTGGCGGCCCGGTCCGGGCAGCTGATCGGTCGGTTTGCCGCGCACCAGCACCAGCGCGTTGCGGGCCCGAGTCGCGGTCAGCCAGGCCTCCCGGAGCTGGGCGGCGTCTGCCTCCGGGATCAGCCCGGCCGCGGTGGCGGCATCCAACGCCGTCAGCGTCGAGGGGCTGTGCAACCCGGGCACCTCGTGAGCGTGCCGCAACTGCAGCAGCTGCACGGTCCACTCCACATCGGCCAGACCGCCGCGGCCCAGTTTGGTGTGGGTGTTCGGATCGGCGCCGCGAGGCAGCCGCTCGGCGTCGACCCTGGCCTTGATCCGGCGGATCTCGAGCACCGCCTCCGGAGAGACCCCGCCTTCGGGATAGCGGGTCCGGTCCGCCATCGCCAGGAATCGCACGCCGAGGTCGACATCGCCGGCCACCGGTCGCGCCCGCAGCAGCGCCTGCACCTCCCACGGCTGGGCCCACTGCGCGTAATAGGCGGCGTAGGACCCCAACGTACGTACCAGCGGCCCGCTGCGGCCCTCCGGGCGCAGGTTGGCGTCCACCTCGAGCGGGGGGTCGTCGCTGGGCGAGCCGAGCAGGGTGCGCAACCGCTCGGCAACCCCCGTCGACCACTTCACCGCCCGCGTCTCGTCGACGCCGTCGGCCGGCTCGCAGACGAACATCACATCGGCATCGGATCCGTAACCGAGTTCACCACCGCCGAGTCGGCCCATCCCGATCACCGCAATGGCCGCCGGGGCGGCCCCGCCATCCGGGGTGGCCGCCCGAATCACCGCGTCCAATGCGCACTGCAGCACCGCCGCCCACACCGAGGACAACGCCGCGCACACCCGCTGCACGTCGAGCAGGCCGAGCAGATCCGCCGAGGCGAGCCGGGCCAGCTCCCGGCGGCGCAGGCTCCGCGCGGCCGCGATCGCCCGGGTCGGGTCGCCGTGACGGCCGGCCGACGCGACCAATGACCGCGCGACCGCGTCATGGTCGACGTCGAGAAGCTTGGGGCCGGTCGGGCCGTCCGCGTACTGCTGGATCACCTCGGGTGCGTGTATCAACAGATCCGGCACGAACGCCGACGTGCCCAGCACCCGCATCAGCCGCTTGGCGACGGCGCTTTCATCGCGCAGCGTGGCCAGGTACCAACGATGTTCGGTCAGCGCCTCGCTGATCCGTCGATAGGCCAGCAGGCCGCTGTCCGGGTCGGGGGTGTCAGAGAGCCAGTCCAGCAGCCGGGGCAGCAGCACCGCCTGCACGCGGCCGCGCCGGCCTTGTGCGTTGACCAGGGCCGCCAGATGGGTCAAGGCGCTCTGCGGCCCCTCGTATCCCAACGCCGCGAGCTGCCGTTCGGCGGCCTTGGGCGACATTCCGGGCGCGAACCCGAGCGACGGGCCGACCGATTCCAGCAGCGGCTGATAGAACAACTTGGCGTGCAGTTTGGACACCCGCACGTTCTGCCGTTTGAGTTCATCGCGCAACACCCCGAGCGCGTCATGGGTGCCGTCCGGGCGGACATGCGCGGCCCGCGCCAGCCACCGCAGCCCCTCATTGTCGTCGGGCGGGGGCAGCAGGTGGGTCCGCTTGAGCCGCTGTAGTTGCAGCCGGTGTTCCAGCAGGCGCAGAAATTCGTACGAAGCGGTCAGATTCGCGGCGTCGTCCCGACCCACGTAGCCACCGGAACCGAGCGCCGCCAGCGCGTCCACGGTCGAGGCGACGTGCAGTGATTCATCGGTCCGCCCGTGCACCAACTGGAGCAACTGGACGGCGAACTCCACGTCGCGCAGACCGCCGGCACCCAGCTTGATCTCCCGGTCACGCATGCCGGCCGGGACCAGCGACTCCACCCGGCGCCGCATGGCTTGGACCTCCACGACGAAATCCTCACGCTCGCAGGCGGTCCAGACCATCGGCATCAGCGCGTCGACGTAGCGTTGCCCCAGATCGGCGTCGCCGACCGCCGGGCGGGCCTTCAGCAGAGCCTGGAACTCCCAGGTCTTGGCCCAGCGCTGGTAGTAGGCGATATGCGAATCCAGGGTTCGGACCAGCGCTCCCGCCTTCCCCTCCGGCCGCAGGGCGGCGTCGACTTCGAAGAACGCCTCCGATGCCAGCCGCATCATCTCCCCCGCCACCCGGGTGGTGACCGGGTCGGCATCCTCGCCGACGAAGATCACGTCGACATCGCTGACATAATTCAGTTCTCGGGCACCGCACTTACCCATCGCGATGACGGCCAGCCGCGGTTCCGGAACATCGTCGCCGCATACCGTCGCAACAGCGACCTCCAACGCGGCGCCCAGTGCTGCGTCGGCCAGATCGGACAGGTGCGCACCCACCGTGGAGAACTGCAGCACCGGCTCGTTCTCCACCGTCGGCGCCAGGTCCAGGGCCGCCAGTACCATCAGCCGGTCGCGATAGTGTGCGCGCAGCTTCGGCAGAACAGTCGTTGGTACACAACCGAATTCGGCGATGCAGGCCGAAAATCCGCGGGCCAGTCCAGCAGTGTCCGGCAGCTGCACCTCGCCCTCGAGCAGATGCCAGGCCTGCGGATTGGCCACCAGGTGATCGCCGAAGGCCAGTGATGCGCCGAGCACCGAGAACAACCGGCCACGCAGCGACCGATCCGCCAGCAGGGCGTCGTTCAGGTGCGGCCAGTCCGCGCCCAGTGCCTCGGACAGTCGCACCATGGTGTGTAGCGCCACATCGGCGTCCGGGGCCCGGGACAGCGACCACAGCAGTTCCACGTGAGCGTCATTGTCCCAGCCCAATCGGGCCAGGTGGGCCGGTGCCGCCCTCTCGACCAGGCCCAGGCGGCCCGTGCTGGGCAGACGGGGTCGCTGGGTCGCGGGTTTAGCCACGACATGACGCTATCGCAGGGCGCTAACGGCGATTCACCGGCGGCGAGACTACAGCGACAGGTAGTTCTTCAGCTCGAACGGAGTGACGTTGCTGCGGTACTCCTCCCACTCCGCGCGCTTGTTGCGCAGGAAGTAGTCGAAGACGTGCTCGCCGAGTGCCTCGGCGACCAGTTCGGAGTTCTCCATCTCCCCGAGCGCCACCCCGAGACTTGACGGCAGCTCGCGGTACCCCATCGCGCGGCGCTCCTCGCGGGTCAGCGTCCAGACGTTGTCCTCGGCCTGCGGGCCCAGGACGTAATTCTTCTCGATACCGCGCAGACCCGCGGCCAGCAGCACCGCGAAGGTCAGATATGGATTGCAGGCCGAGTCGGGGCTGCGCACCTCGATGCGCCGGGAAGCCGCCTTGCGCGGGGTGTACATCGGCACCCGGACCAGGGCCGACCGGTTGGCCGCACCCCAGGACGCCGCGGTCGGCGCCTCGCCGCCGTGCACCAGCCGCTTGTAGGAGTTCACCCACTGATTGGTGACGGCGCTGATCTCGCTGGCGTGCGCGAGGATGCCGGCGATGAACGACTTGGCGACGTCGGACAGTTGCAGCGGGTCCTCTGAGCTGTGGAAGGCGTTGGTCTCGCCCTCGAACAGGCTCATATGGGTGTGCATTGCCGAACCCGGGTACTGAGCGAACGGTTTGGGCATGAAGGAGGCCCGCACCCCCTCGGCAAGAGCAACCTCTTTCACCACGTAACGGAAGGTCATCACGTTGTCGGCCATCGACAGTGCGTCGGCGTAGCGCAGGTCGATCTCCTGCTGGCCCGGGGCGCCCTCGTGATGGCTGAACTCCACCGAGATGCCCATCTGCTCGAGCGCGTCGATGGCATGGCGGCGGAAGTTGGGCGCCGAATCGTGGACGGCCTGGTCGAAGTAGCCGCCGTTATCGGCCGGCACCGGCGCCGATCCGTCGTAGGGGCCGGGCTCAAGCAGGAAGAACTCGATCTCCGGATGCACGTAACAGGAGAAGCCCAGATCGCCGGCCCTGGCCAGTTGGCGGCGCAGCACGTGCCGGCTGTCAGCCCAGGACGGCGAGCCGTCCGGCATGGTGATATCGCAGAACATCCGCGCCGAGTGGTGCTGACCGGAACTGGTGGTCCACGGCAGTACCTGGAAGGTGGACGGATCGGGCCTGGCCACGGTGTCGGATTCGAAGACCCGCGCGAAACCCTCGATGGAAGAACCGTCGAAGCCGATCCCCTCCTCGAACGCGCCCTCGAGTTCGGCGGGCGCGATCGCGACGGATTTGAGGTATCCGAGGACGTCGGTGAACCACAGTCGGACGAAACGGATATCCCGTTCCTCCAGCGTACGAAGCACGAATTCCTTCTGCCGGTCCATCCCGCGAGCGTATTCAGCGGCTGTTAAATCCGTGTTACGGGGTGACTGCGATCGCGGCGGACTTCAGCAGTTCAGATCGCCCGGCAGCACCCGGTCGACGAAGTACTGCACCACCTCGTCGTCCACACAGGAGTTGCCGTCGAAGACGACCGTGTGCTGAGTGCCGTCATAGGTGATCAACGGGGCCTTCAACTGCCGGGCCAGGTCCACACCGGCCTGGTAGGGGGTGGCCGGGTCACGGGTTGTCGAGACCACAACGACGCTGCCGCGTGGCGCGGGCGAGGCCGCCTTCGGTGACGACGTGGCGGGCACCGGCCAGAACGCGCAGAGGTCGCGAGGGGCGAATCCGGTGAACTGGCCGTAGGACAGGAACGGTGCCCGCGCCCGGATCTGTTGATCGACCTCGGCCCACAGCGCCGGATCCTCCGGAGTCGGGGCGTCGACACACCGGATGGCGTTGAAGGCGTCCTGGCCGTTGCCGTAGTTCCCGTCGTCGTCACGGGACTCGTAGTCGTCGGCCAGTAGCAACAGATCGTCAGCGCCGGTACCGCGTTGCAGACCGAGCAGTCCGCTGGTCAGGTATTTCCAGTACTGCGGGGTGTACAGCGCGTTGACGGTACCGGTGATCGCGTCGGAGTAACTGAGTCCGCGCGGGTCGGATGTCCGGCCGGGTGCGGCGACCAGTGGATCCACCAATTGGTGGTAGCGATCGACGAACTGCGCCGGGTCGGTCCCCAGCGGACAGGCCAGGGATCGGGCGCAGTCGGCGGCGTAGTCGTCGAACGCCACCTGGAATCCGGCCATCTGTTCCACCAGCGACTCGAGCGGATCCTGGGTCGGATCGATCGCACCGTCGAGCACCATGGTGCGAACTCGTTCGGGGAACCGCTGCACGTATGCGGTGCCCAACTCGGTTCCGTAGCTGTAGCCCAGATAGTTGATCTGGTCCTCGCCGAGCGCGATCCGGACGGCATCCATATCCTGTGCGGCCGAGGCAGTTCCGACACCGGCCAGGAACGGCTTGCCCATCCGGTCCAGACACAGCTGGGCCAGCGTCTGGTTCAATTGCTCGATCTGCGCCACCCCGGCCTGGCTGTAATCCACCATCGGCTCGCGACGCCAGGCGTCGCGCTCGGCATTGGTGCGGCACCGTAATTCGGGTGTGGAGTGGCCCACGCCGCGCGGGTCGAAGCCGATCAGATCGAAATGTTCGGCGATGGCACTGCCGGACAGCGCATCGGACAGGTTCACCACCGCATCGACCGCCGACGCACCCGGACCTCCCGGGTTCATCAGCAGCACGCCGATCCGCTCCCCGCTGGCCGGGATCTTCACGACGGCCAATTGCGCCTGCGGCCCAGTCGGATCCGCATCGTCGATGGGCACCGGGACGGTGGTGCACTGGGCGGTCGGAAGATACGCGTCGGCGACGAACCGGTCGCAACTCCCCCAGGTCGGTGACGTCGCCGTCTGACCGGCACCGGGGGCGGCGACGGCCGGCACCGCCGTCATCATCGCCGCCGTCATTACAGTGCACAGGACCGAGGTGGGCATCGCCGAGCCGGTCCGACCCGAGCGTTTCATGGCCGCCATCGTGGCACGGGACGACCCGTCACGGCAGCGCCGAACGGTCACGCCTCGGTATCAGAAGCGCAGCGGTTCTAGCAGGTCGCGCCGGGGGGCGGCAGTTCGAGGTCCACCAGGTAGGCGGCGACGTAGTCGTCCACGCACTGCTCACCCTGGAAGGCCACGGTGTGCTGAGTCCCGTTGAAGGTCAATAACGCTCCGCCGAGTTGCTCGGCCAGATCCACACCGGCCTGGAACGGTGTCGCCGGGTCACCGGTCGAGGAGATCACCAGCACCGGTGGCAGGCCGGGAGCGGATGCGGTGTGCGGCGCACTGGTCGGCGGCACCGGCCAGAAGGCACAGGTGCTCAGCGGGGCGTTGCCGGTGAAGTCGCCGTAACTCATGAACGGGGCCACCTCCCGCAGTCGGCGGTCCTCCTCGATGGCCTTGGCCCGGTCGGTGATCGGCGGCTCGTCAACGCAGTTGACCGCCACCCGCGCATCCGTGGCGTTGGTGTAGCGCCCCTGTGGATCCCGGCGCATGTACATATCAGCCAACGCGAGCATGGTGTCGCCGCGACCTTCGGTCATCTCGGTCAACCCCTGGGTGAGGTGGCGCCAGAGGTTAGGCGAGTACAGCGCCATGATGGTGCCGACGATGGCGTCGTTGTAGCTCAGTCCACGCGGATCCCTGGTCGGCAGGGGTGTGTCCACCAACGGGTCGACCAGGCTGCGGTAGACGTCGACCGACTTGGCTGGATCGGTGCCCAGCGGGCAGTCCGGATCGTCGGCGCAGTCGGCGGCATAGTCGTTGAACGCCTCCTGGAAGGCCTCCGCCTGGTCGATATCGGCCTGGATCGGATCGGCGTTGGGGTCGACGGCGCCGTCGAGGACCATCGTCCGGACCCGGTCCGGGTAGGCCTCGGCGTAGGCCGCGCCGATCCGGGTGCCGTAGGAGTAGCCGAGGTAGTTGATCTTCTCGTCCCCGACCGCCGCCCTCAGGGCGTCGAGATCCTGGGCCACGCTGGCGGTGCCGACGTTGGCCAGGAATTCGGTACCCATCTTGTCGATGCAGCGCTGGACGAACTCCTTGGTCTCGTTCTCGATGCGCTCCACACCCTCGGGGCTGTAGTCCACCTGTGGATCGGCCCGCAGTCTGTCGTTGTCGGCATCGGAATTGCACCACAGTGCCGGCGTGGACGAGCCGACGCCGCGGGGATCGAAACCGACCAGGTCGAACCGCTCACGAACCGGGGTCGGCATGCCCTCCAGCAGGCTGGCGGCCGCCTCGATTCCCGATTCGCCGGGGCCACCGGGGTTGATGATCAGCGATCCGATCTTCTCGCCGGTAGCCGGGAAGCGGATCAGCGCAAGCGTCGCTTCGGCGCCATCCGGATCGTCGTAGCTCACCGGGACCGCGATCTTGCCGCACTGGGCCCCCGCCGGGATGGGCAGCGCATTGCCGCCGCCGGCACCGCCGCCCCCACCCGTGCGGCACGGCCCCCACTCGACCGGCTGGCCGACCCGCGGCTCGGCCAGCACCGCCCGACCGGGAACGGTGCTGCTGCAGCCGGTACCGGCCGCGAGCATGACCGCCGCCATCGCGATGCCGGCGGGGAGCACCAGTGCGGTGCGAGGGGAACGGGGGCGGTGATGCAGCCTCATGGCCAACATGCTGCCATGAAGCGCCGATGTGCCTGGTAGTGCGGCCCCTTCGGGGCGTTTCACCGGATCAGCGGCGCGGGCTTGCGGCGGCCTCCAGCAGCTCGCCCATTCCGTCGGCGAACCCGTCGGCCATATCCCACAGGTCCGGTATCAGTTCGGGACAGGAGATCAGGCCGACGTTGAGCCTGCCGTTGAGCGACATCACGGTGATGTTCAGAGCGGCGCCGTGGAAGATCGGCCCGAGCGGGTACATCCCCTGCACCTCCGCACCCAGGAAGTAGAGCGGGATCTGCGGCCCGGGCACATTGGAGACCACCAGGTTGTGCACCGGCCGCGACTCGGTCAGCCGACTGCGGGCGTACACCCGCATCGCCACCCCGAACACCGCCGGCCCGGCGAATTGGCTCCAGTCCTGCAGCAGGGTGGCGCCGATGGCCGAGCTGTGCTCCTTGGCCACATCGTTGGCCGCGGCAATCGCGGTCAACCGCTCGGCCGGGTCCTCGATCCCGGTCTGCAGGGTGGAGAACATGCCGGAGACCTGGTTGCGACCCGGCCGGTCGGAGCGGTCGTGCACCGACACTGGGACCATCGCCACCAACGAGGACTCCGGAAGCTCACCTCGGTCGAGCAGGAACTTCCGCAGCACGCCGGATACCAGCGCCATCACCACATCGTTGACCTTCACCCCGAAGTGGTTCTTGACCGTCTTGATGTCCTCGAGGTCCAGCTGGGCGAAGGCGACGTTGCGGTGCGCGGTGATCGTGCCGTTGAACGGGGTCTGCGGCGCGGCGAACGGGTTGGCCATGGCCCGTCCGCCCGCCGCACGCCGCACGGTGTCGAACACCGTGGACACGGTCGCCGGCAGCACGCTGGTGGCCAGGTTGATCGGCCGGCTGGCGAAACGGCCCAGCCCGCCCAGGGCGATCCGCAGCGGGTTGACGTCGCCGCTGGCCTCGACCGGGTCCGGCGCCGGTGCGTCCGGCACCACACTGCACAGTTGCGACATCAGGTTGGCGCCGGTGACACCGTCGACGGCGGCGTGGTGCACCTTCGTCATCACCGCCATCCGGCCGCCCTTGCGGGCGTCGGTTCCGTCGAGCCCCTCGATGGCCCACATCTCCCAGAGCGGATGACGCCGGTCCAGCGGCAGGGCGGCCAGGTGGCCGCAGATCTCGGCGAGTTCCACCCGCCCGCCGGGCGCGGGCAGTCCGATCCGGTGCAGGTGGCGGTCGACGTCGAACTCCTCGTCCTCCACCCACACCGGGTGGTCGAGGTTGAGGAAGCTGTTGGCCAGTCGTTCCCGGAAGGTCGGGATGGCCGTGATCCGCACCGCCAGTTCGGCACGCAGACGCTCGAAGCTGTAGCCACCCGGGATAGTGGCGGTGTCCAGTTCCAGCACCGAACACACGTGCAGGGGCTGGGTCGAGGTTTCCAGGTACAGGAAGCTGGCATCGAGCCCGCTGAGCCGCTGCAGGTGCTGCATGGTCCCGATGGTAGGCGTGCCTGTGTGAGCAAGTGCACTCCCGGGTTGATTCCTCCGCGGCCCCGGCGGTGGCAGACTGATTGTTACGCGAACCCGGGGACCCGGATGGGCCACGAGGATCGATCCGACCAACGCTGGGAATAACCATGTCAGAGCAGACGCTCTACGGCGGTTCCGCCGAGCCCGCACGCACCCCGCCCCTGACCAAGATCCGCACCCACCATCTGCAGCAGATGAAGTCCGAGGGCCACAAGTGGGCCATGCTCACGGCTTATGACTTCTCCACCGCCCGGCTCTTCGATGAGGCGGGGATCCCGGTGCTGCTGGTCGGCGACTCCGCGGCGAATGTGGTGTACGGCTACGACACCACCGTGCCGGTCACGATCGACGAGCTGATCCCGCTGGTCCGCGGCGTGGTCCGCGGCGCCCAACACGCCCTGGTGGTGGCCGACCTGCCGTTCGGCAGCTACGAAGGAGGCGCCGCCCAGGCTCTCTCGACGGCCACCCGGTTCTTCAAGGAGGCCGGGGCCCATGCGGTCAAGCTGGAGGGCGGCGAGCGGGTGGCCGAGCAGATCGCCACGCTGAGCGCGGCCGGCATCCCGGTGATGGCCCATATCGGTTTCACCCCGCAGAGCGTCAACGGCCTGGGTGGCTTCCGGGTCCAGGGCCGCGGCGACGCCGCCGAGCAGACCATCGCCGACGCCATCGCCGTGGCCGAGGCCGGGGCGTTCGCGGTGGTGATGGAGATGGTTCCCGCCGAGTTGGCCACCCAGATCACCGGGAAACTGACCATCCCCACCGTCGGTATCGGCGCCGGACCTAACTGCGACGCCCAGGTGCTGGTCTGGCAGGACATGGCGGGGCTCACCAGCGGAAAGACCGCGAAGTTCGTCAAGCGGTTCGGTGCCGTCGGTGCCGAGCTGCGCCGTGCGGTCACCCAGTACGCCGACGAGGTCGCCACCGGCGCCTTCCCCGCCGAGGAGCACAGCTTCTAGCCGCCTGTTCACCTCGGTATGCGAACCTGAGCCCATGGCCAGATCCCGGGGCGCCCAGAAGCAAGTAGAGCGTCACGTCGAGTTGGAGACGAAGTTCGACGTCATCGAGGACACCGTCTCACCCTCATTCGACGGTCTGACGGCTGTCTCGCGGTCCGAGAAGCTGCCCACGCAGCATCTCGAGGCGCTGTACTACGACACCGCAGGGTTCGACCTGGCCGTCAACCGGATCACCCTGCGCCGGCGTACCGGCGGGGGCGACGCCGGCTGGCATCTCAAACTGCCGGCCGGCGACGCTCGAACCGAAATCCGGGTTCCGCTCGGCCCCGAAACCGGTCCGGTACCGGCCGAGCTTCTCGAGGTGGTGCTGGCGATCGTGCGTGACCGCCCGCTGGTTCCGGTGGCGCGGCTGGCCACCACCCGCGATGTCACGATGCTCTACGACGCGGGCGGCGCTGCGCTGGCCGAGTTCTGCGACGACCGGGTCGATGCCCGCCGGCTCGATCCGGTCGACGGCAGCACCGCCGCCGAACAGCAGTGGCGGGAGTGGGAACTCGAATTCGTCGGCGCCGGGGTCGACGACGGCACCGAAGCGCTCGGCCGCCTCGCCAACCGGCTGCTCGATGCCGGCGCGGTACCCGCCGGACACGGGTCCAAACTGGCGAAGATTCTCGGCGAAGCGGTGCCCCAGCGCCCCGAACCGCCCTCGGATCCGGTCCATCGCGCGGTGGCCGAGCAGGTCGCCAAGCTGCTGACGACCGACCGCGATGTCCGCGCCGACGTCGAGGATGCGGTGCATCAGATGCGGGTGACGATCCGCCAGATCCGCAGTCTGCTGCAGGCGTCCGAGGAGGCCTTCGGGATCACCGACGACGCGACCATCCTCACCGAACTGCGCGAGCTGGCCGGGGTGCTGGGGGTGGCCCGGGATGCGGAGGTTCTTGCCGCGCGCTATCAGGAGGCCTTGGACGCGCTGGCACCGGAACTGGTCCGCGGCCCGGTGCGGGAACGGCTGGTCAACGGGGCGTGGCGGCGCTACCGGGCCGGCCTGAACCGATCGGTGAAGGCGATGAGCTCGGCGCGGTACTTCCGCCTGCTCGACGGCCTGGACGCCGTGGTACGCAACCCTCCGGCGGCTCCCGACGACGACCACCCACCGGCCACCGTCGCGACCGGGTACAAGCGCGTCCGACGCCGGGCCGCCGAGGCCGAGACAGCCGCCGGCAACGATCACGATCACGATGACGCCCTGCATCGAGTTCGCAAGGCCGCCAAGCGACTTCGCTACCTGGCGGCCGCCACCGGCGCTTCGGAAGTGTCCGCGCAGGCGAAGCTCATTCAAAGTCTGCTCGGCGACCACCAGGACAGTGTGGTCAGTCGCAGCCATCTGCTGCGGGAGTCCGCCGCCGCGCATGCCGCCGGCGAGGACACCTTCACCTACGGGGTGCTGTACCAGCAGGAGACCGAACTGGGCCGCCACTGCGGGGAGCAACTCGCCGGCGCTCTCAAGGATCTGCGTCGCAGCGTGCGCAGGTCCTCGTAGGGGCGGACGAGTTGGCCTGTAAGCCGGATCCTGTTCCGCTACGCCAGGCGTAGCGGCGGCGACCATCCATCTGG